>Ga0181590_10001659_pt1 | contig 18784 bp, 21 predicted proteins | sample 071ome_34_FD_132446 | JGI IMG/M metagenome (GOLD analysis project Ga0181590, IMG submission 132446) | Coastal salt marsh microbial communities from the Groves Creek Marsh, Skidaway Island, Georgia - 071411BT metaG (megahit assembly) | ecosystem: Environmental > Aquatic > Marine > Intertidal...
TAGAGCAAAGGACTGAAAATCCTTGTGTCGGCGGTTCGATTCCGTCCGATACCACACTAAAGAATGTTTATCCACATTCATCCATGTTCAAGGCCGTCCAAAAGACGGCCTTAACTATTTGTAAATGACATGATTACGAGTTCTGGTAAGTAAATTCGTGTTCATGGATGTATATCAAAAATGGGCAGAAATTTGGCAAGGTTTTGGTCAAGTTTGCCTTCGATTCCGGGAAAATACTCGAACTAAAACCTGCCAAAAGGAGGGAAAAAGATGATCCGTTTTACCCTAAAATATTCCATTGGTGATGGCCCTGAATTGCCTCAAGAAAATTCACTCGGAATTATCCATGTGGAAATGAAATTTGATGCCGGTTTAAGACTCAGAAGATCTCTTCAAATGAAAGTGAAACTTAATGATTGGATTACCGAGCGCCAAAGAGTAAAACCACAAGCTCAAGGTTCTATGGAAGTTAATATGGTTTTGAATCAAATTGAAGCCAAATTTCAAGAGTTAAATCACAGACTCCGATACACAGGTGAGCATCTGAATATTCATTTGGTAGAAGATGAAATATTGCATTCATTTAAAAATGGTGGGATACGCAGTAGGCAAAAGCAAAAAAAGCCATTGGAGTTTTTTAAAGAGTATTTAAATTCATCTGCGCATCGATTATCTGGACCTTCTATTAAAGCGTATAATTCTGCTATTAAGCATCTAATAGATTATTCTGAGTTTCATAGGGCACCGTTGAACTGGGATCTCTTTGATAGAGACTTTGGTGAATCCTTCATTCAATATTTAACTAGTCGTAATATTTCTAATAATACGGTGGGTAAATATGTAATGTCTTTGAAGATTTTATTAAAGCAGGCATTGTTAAAAAGGTTATTACACACTGAATTTTTTAGGGATTACAGAGTAGATAAGGCACCTGTTGAATTTGTTTATTTAACCTCAGATGAACTGGATGCATTGATGCAATTGGAATTGAGTCATGTACCCAATTTAGATAGGGCACGAGATGTATTTGTATTTCAGTGTGGGTGTGGTTTGAGGTATGGAGATATCCTTAAAATTACTTGGGCCAATATCCAAGGAGATCAAATTGAGATAGCTACATCAAAGACTCGAAAATATGTTCGAATACCTTTGAATCGATACACCCGTTTTGTAATTGAAAAAAACAGGGACAGCGAGACGCCCATTTCTCCGTATGCTAACCAAGTACAGAATAGATTGATCAAACAGTTGGGTGAGCTAATTGGAATGAATCAGCAGAAGGTAAAAACCAAGTTTGTAGGGAATAAACAACTCCAAACTTTCAAGCAGAAATGTGAGATGCTTTCAACTCACACTGCTAGAAGAACATTTATAACACTTGCCCTTGAAAAGGGAATGCGCCCTGAAGTGGTAATGCGCATTACAGGACACACTAAATTATCTACCCTTCAGAGATATATTTCTATAACGGATAATGTTGTGGAGCGAGAGATGCGGAATGCGTTTGGGTGAGTTAGATGGGTAATGGATGTTGTAACCGTATATTCTTATTAAATAGTTTAAGTTTGTAAAATGGAAGATTTAGCTTTTTTAACGGAATTTTTAATTCAATCAAAAACAGATAATTTAAAGACTAGTCATTTTCCAAATTCCTACAGTGTACTAGATTTTAAGGTGTCCTTCGGGATGGGTATGCCAGCGAAAATATCTTGGATTGCCATATACAACGATGAGATCAGAATAAACCAGGGATTCCATCCTGTTTATCTGTATTATAAAGAACAAAATATATTAATACTTTCATACGGAATAATGGAAAAATTCGTTGGCGAAATTACTTGGGGAACAGAAATTACTCATTCGAAAAAAACTATTTCATCTTTCTTTTCAGAAGAATTAGCGGAAAAACCATTTAGATATGGAGATTCATATATTCATACCGTTTATAATGTTAAACATATAAATAATTCAATAAAAATAAATCGTTGGAATGAGGATAGTAATTTAGATGTTTATGAATTGAAAAGAGACCTTGATGATTTGGTCCAATATTATCTTAAAGAGATAGACCCAAATAATAGAATTATAGGTGATAAAAACATTCCTACAAATTTATTTTACATGGAAAATCAACTTGAAGATTTTGTTATTAATAATTGGAAGCAAACTCAATTTAGTAGTGAATATGATTTAATTTATGAAAATGGTGAGCTGATATCACAGCAATATAAAACTGACGTCGGTATTATTGATATTCTTGCCAGGGACAAAAAATCTGGCTCGTATGTTGTAATAGAGTTAAAAAGAAATCAAACGGGGGATGATACTGTAGGCCAACTATTGAGATATATGGGGTGGGTCAAGCGTCATCTTGGAGATTCCAATGTTAAAGGTGTAATTGTTGCAGGTAAATTTGATAAGAAATTAGAATATGCTCTGGAGTATGCTCCTGCTGATATTAAGTTGTTTATCTATAATGTTGTATTTGAATTAAACCAATTATTAGGATAAATCGATTATATCAAAATAAATTTTTATCATTAAAGTACCCCTCCCGGTACGGTTATTTCTTACTTTTAAAATTTATTTGAAATTGAATTCTTTTATTTTGGATTAATTCAATGTATTGCGAGTATGAGACTAAACAATATTTTTCTAGTAGCACATGCACCATACATAATTTATAATTTGGCAATTGTTCAAATAATTCTTCTTCATTTTTAGTGAATCCAAAAAACACACCATATGGTAATTCAGTAACAGATTTTGATTTAGTCGTTTTGATTTCAATAAACTGAAAATCATCATGTGTTTTGATTTGATCGATTGAGTCAACGTTTAAAATCAATCCATCGATACTTCTTAAGTATTTCGAGTAATCAATACCAAATTTCTGATAAATAATTTTACGTTCTTCAGTGGAAGGAACGGTAAATTTTGAATTAAGTTTTTTTAAAATTTTTATTCCTTCTTTTTCTGTTTTAAGATTATTTATGTTTTGTGTTCTCGGCATTGAATCTTTGTAGTGCAATTTAAAATCATTTCATCAACTTCCTCCTAATCTCTTTCCAGGGATAGAAAATTTTATTACCCACTCGTGTATAAGGAATAATTTGTTTTCTGCGCCAGTTATAGAGTGTAGTTCGACTTATCCCTAATCGCTTTCTCAAGTCTTCATCGGATATGAATTCTTTTGAATTTTCTTGCGTTATTTCTTCTATTTGTTTGAACTTTTTTTCAAGGGAATCCAAGAGGATAACCCACTTTTCATTGTTATCATTATTTTGCATAATTCAAAATTGAAGCAATGAAATTGAATTATCAACACGGGTATAAATTTTGTGCTTTTTTTGGTCGAATGTTGGTTGAATTTTGGTCTTTTTTTGGTTGAATGCGAAAAAATGAAATTCAGATGATATTTATAGGGGTTAAATCCTCGGAATTCGGTCGAATTATTTTTCAATTCAGAACTCTAAGGTGACCAATAATATTTCATCAATAATTAATTCTTTAGTTCTAAAAGGGTGATTTTTTTTGGCATATTATGAATTTTATAATTGGCAAATATGCCAATTATAAAATTCATAATATATTTGCTACATGCGTTTAAGTGAAAAGTTGCGAATCACAACAAAAGCTAAATAAAATGAAAATTATTAAGGGATTTAAAAAGAAATTGTTACCAAATATTAAGTCAAAAGCTACAATTATTGATGACAAGATGGTTCAAGTTATTGCTCCAGATGGTGAAGCTTTTTCTATATTGGCTAGAATTGGGATGTATACAAATGAAGAAACTCGTCAGTTTCAATTACAATTGTTAGAGTCTGTTTTTGATAAAAATTTCACTGATGATAAGGAGATAATGACAAAGTATATTTGGCGAGATCTGATTTTGAATGGTGTATCAATTATAGGAATGAGTTCAGGAGATAGACAAAGAGAAAGAACTAGAATAGGTGAAAAAATTCGCCAAATACGAAACGAAAAAGGTATAGAAGCAAGAGACTTAGCAAGGTTAGCAAATATTGATCCTGCAAATCTCAGCAGAATTGAAAAAGGAAAATATTCAGTAGGACTTGATATTCTTTCAAAATTAGTATTTGCATTAGGATACCACATTGATATTGTTCCCATTTGAATGTAATTATTATGCACAATTTACTTGAAGATTATAATTGTATTAATGAATGTAATTATCAGAATGAGCATTATTCTGTACGTGATAATGGTGCTGTATTAAGACATACACCTAATAATAAAAGAGCTCGTCCGACTGATAATAAATGGACTTTTGGAAGACTAAATTTCAATACAGGTTATTTAGAGATTGCATCAAAACCAATTCACAGAATTGTTGCTACTGCATTTAATGGCAAACCACCTACCAAAGAACATGTTGTTGACCATATTGATACGAACAGACAGAACAATAGACCGGACAATCTAAGATGGGTAACAAGGTTAGAAAATGTATTGCTTAATCCGATTACAGCAAGAAAAATTGAAATACAATGTGGCTGTAGCATAGATGAATTTATATCAGATATTCCAAAACACCGGGATAAATTGAGTAATTCAAATTATTCATGGATGCGCACCGTAAGTAATGAAGAGGCCCAATCAAGTTATGAAAGAATGCTTGAATGGGCAGAAAGTAAGAACTCCCCATCTGGGGGATCATTAGGTGATTGGATTTTTAATCGGAGTAGTTCCAACACAAAAAATGTTTTCGATCAAGAACTTACTCTCTCAATTACTCCGAATGTTAGACAAAAAAATTGGAAAACACCAACTGAATTTCCTAGTTGTCCGCAAACCGCTATTAATAATTATATTGTAACTTATTTTACCAATCTAAAAACTAATGAAATATTTTCACGAAATCAACATTCAACTATTGTAGTTGAAGAAAGTGCAATTTCTAAGGATTCAAAAACACTTTGGGTTATTGGTGTAAATAGCGAAGATAATGCCATAAAACCTTATACATTAACAGAGGTTAATTACGTAAATGATTTCTATGTTCATAATAGTTTAGGAAGTTTTTTCACGAAAGATGGAGCAGAGAAACAATTTACTTTATCTCAAGGTCTTCAATGGACAAAGTGTGAAACCTTTGATGAATTGTGTTAAATAGGAGGATTTGGATCAAATTTTTATTCAATTACGTTAAACATATAAAATATTTAATTTTTGTTTAATTCAATTAGTCATCATCAATTAATTTTATAATTATATAAATCCAAAAACCAATTGTAAGAAGCCAAGCAAGACCGGAATGGCCTTCCTCATCCATCTCTTCCATTGCCATATGATGTTCATGCCAGTCATATGATCCCTGGGCATGAACATCAATTATGATAGTACAAAATACTAACGTTAAAGCAGTGATTTTTATTACTGTAAACAGTGATTTTCTCGAATGATATGGAATTAACTTTCCCATTTAATTATGAAGCGATTTTATTTATGTTGCCAACAATAATAATCCCCGCTATTCGATACGCAGTGCCTGCACCTTCTTCCAGTGCTTTTTGCTGTAGCATGACATTGATCATAGCGGCATCTGTAATCATTGTTTTGAACTTGCTCTTGTGCACTAACTTCTGGTACAAAAAATGAGGTGCTCGTAGTAAGTAATCCAACTACAAACAACGATAAAATAATTTTTGAAACTTGTTTTTTCATATTGTTTAGTTTTTAGCATTAATACTGCTTGCTGATAAAAAGTAAACGACAACAGAAAAAAAATTATTTGGCACAATCATCTGTACCTCCATAATTATTCAATAATCTGTCAAATAACATGAATTCATATTTGACTGTAAACATTAATTTTTTCTATTTCAAAACTAAAACTATAAATAAACTTAGCACATTAATTTGATGCTTGCTAAATGTGGATTTTTGTATATTTACCTTATGAAAAGATGGTTTTTTATTGCCCTAAGTATCATCATGTCAAAGATTCATGCTCAAGGTTTCAATTTTGATGAAGGAAGTTATTTAAAAAGAGAAGTTTTACCCGAAACCAGAGCTCAGATAAAAAGCTCAGTAGATTTTTCAATGTATGTTCCTTTGAATTATGAGCAATTTGGCGGAACATGTGTTGCTCATGCATTTTCAAAAGCTAGGGCAACTCTACTAAATAAAAAATTAAATATCACAGATCCCAACAAAAAAGCCGCTCTATCATTCAGTCCATATTGGATTTATTTTAATCTAACAACAAGTTCAGATTATAAATGTAGTAAAGGATTAGACCCAGAAAAAGCGGCGAAATTTGTATTAAACTATGGATTTGCTCCTCTAGCATCTGTGGAGTATCCAAATTACTACCCATTTACCAACAACTGTCTTGGAAATCCTTATCCCAATACGTATCCCTTAAATTATAAAAATGATTTAGTTAACGCAAAACAATATAGATTTACAGATATTTATCGATGTGCAAATCTAAATCAAATTAGAAGTGCCTTGAGCGATGGTTTATTAGTAGTGGCCGGATTTTATGTGAATGACAGATTTAAATCATGTAGACAATCCTATTTCTCATTAGGGAATAATGAATTACCCGGAAAAATGGGCCATGCTATGTTAGTAGTTGGTTACTCGGATATTAAATACGGTGGATCCTTTAAAATAGCTAATAGTTGGGGTAGTGGTTGGGGTGATAATGGATTTGTTTGGATTGATTATTTGTCGTTTTACAAAATGTTAATCGCTTCTTACGCGTGTTCGGATAAAAAATATTGGGGAGATTCTAAAACGGATGATTCATCTTCTGATATTGTATTAAGAAGTTCCTTGGAGGATATAAAAATCCCTTCTGATAATAATTTTGAAAATATTGATTTAGAATTACCTTTTTCAGAGGATGACAGAAAAAAACTAGAAGAATTAATTATTTCACAACAGAGTGACACAAATTAGAATCTGTATCCCAATCTAAATCCTTGATCTCCGGTTAATCCTATTCCAAAGCTTGATCCACCCCTAGTGGTAAGTGTCCTGCCGGACATATTATCCCAATATTCTTCTGTTCCAAGAGAGCTGTAAAGAGTAGATATGCCAAATTCTATTCCTATGTAAAACTGTGTATTAATATTATATTCGGCACCAGTAAAAATCCTAGTATCAATGCTAAATGATCCAGATCTGCTGTAAGTATATGCTCCACCATTTAAATAATTTAATCCATCTGTAGTTCCTTTGCCAACCTCATTTAAATTAGCAAATTCAAGTTGTAGTTGCCCTCCATAATATAAATTCATTTTATTCGAATTTGTTCGGTGTTTCTCTATTCCTACACCCAATCCAAAACCAACAATATCTCTATCGACTGTTCCTTTTTGCGAGATATCGAAGTTATTATATACAAAATCGGAGTTGCTTGAATATAAACCCAAAAGGTTTAAGCGGAAGAAGTAATCCTCACCAAATTGATTTCGATATCGTAAACCACGAATACCATTCAAATTAGCATCCATAATAGTTGTATTCACATTAAAATTATAAATGACCTCAATGGATTTATCAAGACTTGAATTTTTCTCTTGCGCTTTCAATTGAAAACACACAAAAAACGTTAGCATAACGATGATATATTTCTTTCTCATGGTTAAAAAATTAAACTTAAATATATAATTAAAAAACTAAAGTTGAATTATTCAAATGGATTCACATCTGGCGGTTGGTTTGTGCTAAACCAATTATTGGATTCGTCATTTACTTTATCAATATTATCTGAGTAAAATAAAGTTTCATTATCACAAGTTTTTTGGTTTGCTTTCGGGCTGTTAACTAAATCATACATCTTATTCCAAGCCTTTTTTTTCTCAGCAGACCAAAATTCATCTGGGAGTGGTAACTCATCTGCACCAATTTGAACGACTTCATTAAAACTATTAAAAAAATAAGGGTAATTTTCTTTAAGAACGGAAATGTCAAAAATTGATTGCCCACCAATTTTTAATAATTGATTAATTAAAGTGTTCCTTTCTTTGGTAGAATTGGAGTAAAAAATTAAACTGATAAATGGCCGCTGTTTGATTCGCCATCCATTTTTGAAATCAATTTCCAAATGGCTGATCTCATAACTTTTGGAAAAGAGATACTCCAATAATTGAGTAGTAGTTTGAAACTGTTTTCGCATTTTTCGAGTGGGGTAAATGGTTGATTTTCTTTGAAACTCCCCTTTACCAATCTTGTAATGCAAGTTTATTGAATGTATTTCTAACTCATTAAAATACTGTAAAATCCAAAGATTACGCATTGTATCTGTTGAAAGTTCAAAACTTTTATTATCAGATAATAGAGTTATGGTTTCAAATAAAAAATGCTGCATTGTACAATAATTATTTAATTTTTATACAAACAAAATGCCGCCCAGTAGTATGGTGAATATTTTTGAGACATATATTTTTGAGTTTTATCAAAAGCGATTTCAATATTTTTAACCTCTGAAAGCACCTTATAAAAATGTACAAAAAACTCTTGTGTCTCATGATCTGGAATATTCCATAAAGATCCTATAATATATTTAGCACCCGCTATAGAAATTGCATCTAAAATTCCCATATTAGAGTAAGAACTTGTATAATCACCTAGTGCACTTTGACAAGCACTTAAAACAAATAAATCACAATTAGTTAAATCCCATTTTACAACATCTTTTCCTGTTAAATATGCAGTTGAATCAGAATTTGCATTGGATAAAACTAACCCTGATCGTAGATATGGATGATCATTTCCATCAATAAAATAGCCATGTGTGGCTATATGAAAAATATAATTATCCCATTTTGTAGTTGAATTAATCAATTTATCCGAATCTACTGATGATCCTTGAAATACCTTTGTTTTGGGAAAGAAAATCGATGAACTATATATTTCTTGTTTTGTTCCTGGAAGATTTGACCAAAAAGTACTGTTGCTAGTAGTTAATAAACCTCTTTGACTTTTGGAAAAATCGTCACTCATAAATGAAAACTTATTGGATTTACCGTAGTCAATATTACCTGTAAAAATGGCGTTATTAAATTTTGAATTAACTGATTTTCTCTTCATCATTAAGTTATGGATTAATGCAACAGGGTCTCGGTATGTGTGAATTTTTAAATTTGAAAATCCCTTTTTTATATAATAGATATATCCAGCCTTGTAATTAAGCATTATTGAAATCTCATCCAACGGTAAAACATGTATTGTTTTAAAATAATTACTCAAAAAATCAATATTATATCCAATAGTTGTGTCACTTTTTATAAATTCTGATGATTTAATTTTTTGAATCTCATTAATTGGTAAACCTTTAAGCTCAAACGTCAACCCCCCAGAAAGGACAAAAAACCGAATTTGATTATTTATAAATACTGGTAATAAACAACATTCACTATCAGGTAAATTCTTGCTTACAGCTTCAATTAAACTGGAATTCACAAGCGGTTTTTTTATACCCTCATATGTGATTTTATTTGGTTTAATCTTTTTTTCTGTAACACCGTTTATATAATCTTCAAATTCATCTCTGCTTTGCATTAAAATTCGTTTCGCCGTAGTTGTTTGCATATTTGCAGTTGCCAATAAGAGGTCTACAAAAACTGATCTCATATAATCAGATGTTTCTTTGCCCATAATCGTAGAATTAAAAAAATTCGGGGCAGAAAAAGAGTTCCGAATTGACCAAATTATGCTAGGCTTCCAAATGTTTTTCTGTGTCAAGTCAAATGTTACACCACTTAATTGTTCATATGCCTTATTGATCTTTTTCAAATACAAATCAAATAATGTTTTCCTGAAGATATATATAGATGAGTCTAAATAACTCTTTGCCTTAATATCTAAATTCTTATTCCATTTTTTATCAATTTCAAAAGTAAAAATAATATAACTCAGGTCTTGAAGTTCGTCGATACCCATTTCATCAATAGATTGTGAATTCAATAATTGTTCAACAACTTCATGAGTTTCATCTAATAAATTATTAAATAGATTTTTATTAAATATTTTCTCGACTTTATATTTATCTAACCGAATTAAATTTGCATTAAAAAAAGTTGCCTTTATACAACATAATTCTCCTAAAATTTTTCTTAGCCTGATTTTATCAACTCCAGAATATTCGATTTCACGTCTTAATAAATTAATTTGATTGGTCAACTTTTTAAGATCAATAATTTCTTCCGCAAAAAGGGATTTCTGATTTAAATTATTGATATTTTTTCGTAAATAAATATTGATTGTATTCAAGGCATATTCAAATTGACCTAATAGTTGAAAAACTTCATATTTATTACATCGTTTTGAAATTTTAATTAATAAATCAAAATATAAATGAATTAATTTTTTAGGTGATTCATTTTTATAAAGATGATTTTCTATAAATTTATTTTCAATTGTATAGATTGGTGTTTGCAGAATAAAATAGTTGAAAGCTGTAGAAAAGGAATCTTGATTTTTTATTTTTAACAATTTATTTAGTTCTAAAATATGATCTTCAATGGATTTTAAAACCAGTTGTTGCTCACCTAATAACTGTGAAAGCTCTAATTTTTTATTTAAAATTTGTATCCGATGGACTTCAGTTGGACGAACAACTCTCTCACCATAAAAAATAGTTTTTTTCATGCATTCAATTAAATATTGATTGTTAACTTTTTCATGTAATGCTATTTTTTTGAACTCGATATTTTCCAATAAATTATAATAATCAAAATAACCCTGATAATATGTTGGATTGGTTTCAAGTAGATTTAACCATTGTTTAAAAATATTTCTATAATCTAGGCTATAAAACGTACTCCATTCCTCATATACGCCAAAACTTAATATTTTTCTAAAATACCAACTAATAGTGGATATGTATGATTTATCGCTATTACTATTACTTTCTTCACCCTCAATAAAGGGTCCCGTAAGATATTTTCTATTTTTATTGATTAAATCAATACCAATACCTACAGTATAATTGAGATTTTTTGAGGTGTCTGATAAATTTTTTCGAAACAAATAATAGCCTAGATCTCCATAAAATTGGTAATTCCTAATTCGTTTATTATCCCGATAAATTTTTATCATTTCATTAGTGTAATAAAATGCAGAATCGTAATTTATTTCAACAGAAGTATAATATTTTGCAAATACTCCATAAACCTGAGCATTTGTATAAGAACCTTTAAAGGTTGATCCTTTGATATATGCGATATTTCGGGAATACACACGAATCGTATCAATCAAATTGGTTGAATAATTTAATTCAATTAAACAATTCATTTTATTTATAATTCCAAATTCATATAATTGAGCATTGTTTGTAGTATCTATTAATAATTGAATTTCATCTAATGCATTTTTATAATTGCCTTTAACCAAATAATTTGTAATTTTTTTTACTGCCGCCACTTCGCTAAATGTTTGACTTTTAGCTACCAATGGAAACTGGAAAAACAATGTCCAAATAAAAAATCGGATAAAATGTATTTTTTTCATTTCTTAATCATAAAATTCTTGAAAGCGTCTTTCAAGATATGAAATTTAAAACTATCTCAATAGGATTGATTTGTTTTCTTATCATATTAACATTGTATATGCGTATCTCAATTAATAAAAATTGGATTTTTTCTCCACATAGTATTTTCCTAAATGAACCTGTCAAGGTGTATTTTCAGAGGCAAACCTGCCAAGGTTTTGGCATTGAATATTAATGAATTAACTCAAATATTCGATTCCGTCCGACACTACTCGTAACTAGGATGGATTTAGATGGTTGGGGAATAACATTCAAACTGGAGTTTTCTCCAATTATGATAACGCTCTATTGTCATCGAACTATCTTTTAGCTCATTATTCAATTCAAAATCTGGAAATGGCAACATAGGTCGCTCGCATACCGCACTAATTCTTACTCCATTTTCCCATAGGTAATCGATGACATCATTTATTTCTTGATCAATATCAAGCAGGAGTGGTAATATTTCATTTTTTTCATATTGAGTCCATTCCGAATTAAGACAGGATACATCATCTATATCAAGTTTGCCCATTTTTATGCCAATTAGCACAAAAATATCAATCAAAAAACAATGGTTGGGGCTAAATAGAGACGGTAAAATATGTGAACGGTTATCAGAATCTTCTCGGAAAAAATTAATTGGAGGTTCTGAGATTAAAGTTTGACTGAGATCTTTAATTATTTGGGGATGTTCGTTTTTACCACCTCTCAGTACACGTTGGCATTCTTCGTAATTCACCTCGATAAACGGCCATCTATTCGTACTAACATAGTCAAACAATGGATAGCCATGGAATATGGGGTTATCTGAATCTGCAAAATGTGTAGCACTCAGATTTAGGTATAGTTTACCAATTATTTCATGTCCCATTCTTCAAATATACATTTTTCTCCACAAAATATTTTCCTAAATGAACCTGTCAAGGTCCATTTTTAGTGCAAAACCTGCCAAGGTTTTGGCATTGATTATTAATGAATTAGCTCAAATATTCGATTCGTCCGAAAAAATGTAACAAATATGTATCATATATTGATTTTTATTTTATTAAGTTTGTTTCATGGCAAGAGATTATACAAAATATTCAGTTAAAAATATAGGAGAAAATCTAAATAAAAGACAATTAGTTTTTGAAATAGTAAAGGACTACGTTAATAAAAATAAACCGTCATTTGAAGAGTTAATCAAAATATTTCCAGATGAGATACAAGGAAGTAAAGGGGTAATAAAAAAAGAGTCTGAGGTTAAAGATGCGAAACGTTATAACATGCGTGAGCCATTAGCCATAAAAAATGGAGCTTTAGTCGTTGTCTCAAACCAATGGGGTAATAATATTACGGATTTCATAAAGTGTGCAACTGATAATAATTATAATATTGAGGTAGTTTCGCAATCCGATAATAAGGAGGAACCAAAAACTGCAGAAAATGATGGTCCAAATTTTGATAGTAATTTTCCTAACTCATTCATGAAGCAAATCTTTGATAACCGCAAAGACGAAGAATTTTTAGCATTAATTGATGATTTTCTAGAGAGAAAATTGAGTGTTGGACATAAGTATTATGGAGCAGCCAAACTTTTTGAATCTATTTCAAATAGATATTATGAAAACGAAAATGATGAGTTTGTGGATTGTTATGGATACGACAATGAAGATTATGATAGTGCATATAAAATAGTTGAAGATGAGTGGGAGCTAAAAGAGATATTGAACGAAACACACTTGATTGATAAAGTGTTGGAATTGGAAGAATTAGAAGTAACTGATATTACAAGTATAGATTTTAAATTATATTATTCAGGTTATTTCAAGTTTGTAGTTGAGTGTTTAGCCTATTGTGAAGATGCCGAACTATTAGCCGAGTTTCTTTTTGCGCAATCACTCGGAAATTCAATGAAGATAGATGAAGTAGGTTTTAATTATGGTGAAGATTGGTTGATAGAATTCATCGATATACTATTAGAATACTATTATGGAATAGACGTGAATGACTATCAAAATGATTACATTTCAGATGGTTCATTTTTTGGTGTAAGTGGTGAGTCGGGAATGGACTATATACAAATAGCACAAGAAATTATTGATAGTGTAATTTAAGCCCCAAAACCGCTACAGGTGATAATATTTGGGATGCTTTGGGAGACGGAAAATTAATTTACAAAATCTATTGATGGAATCAAGTTTATTGTTATATGTTAATTATAATGTACATTGTACGTTTACATAAGTGAATTACGTATTGTTAATATGCCATGTCAACAATAGTGGAAGAAATCATTGCAATAAGAAAAGAGCTTGAGCTGTATTATGTTTATACTGGAGAGTGTACTGAATTTAAATTAGATAATTCCAGTATTTTCCGGACTACAAAATAGAGTGGGGTAGACTAATCTCATTTAGACTAGAAAATAACGATGATGATTATTTCTATATTTCTTTAGACATGATGACCAATGAAGTTGTTGGGGATGGTGATGCAGATGATATTTTTTCCAGATGGTTTTATTCAAGCAATATTTCTCTTTGGGAGGGACATTTGGAATTTCGTTCTTATGATGGTATTTTAGACATATCTTGTGAAGACGAGGATGGTGAGTGGTCTATTAGATGTCATGGAGGTTTTGAAGAATTAGAAGATGGAGATTTACCACCATCGATTACAGGTGATGATATTTGGAATGCACTGGGAGACGGAGAGGTGATTTACAAAATCTATGAATTTGTAAAATCAAATGCGAATAAGAAGTGAATATTACGTAAAGGGTACATTGTTTGATTTACATCGAGCAGCGTTATTTAACAAAATATAATGATGGATAAAAAGTTTAATACTGTAAAAGAATATTTAAATTATTGGAATGATTTCTTTGTAAAATGGCAAAAAAACCCAGAGGCAACTTTCGAAAAGGATTTTTGGAGTAATCATAGAGGTAAAAGTAAAAATCAATTAGAATTTGATGTCTTTCCTCAGCCATATTTAGGTGATATTACAAACCACTCTGTTATTACCTTGAACCTAAATCCATCTAGATCGAAGAAAAATAAAGAGAATACGATATTTGAAGAAAATTGCTTGCCAAAATTTAATGATGCAACAAATTATTATGAATATGCCAGAAAATTTCCAACCTACGGTATTAAATTTTGGCAAAAACAAGCAGATTGGATTGATAGAATTTTTCAAAATATAGAAAAAGAACAACCTTCAGAAAAAGGTTTAAAACCGTTTGCCATAGAATTATGTCCTTGGGGTTCTAAAACATTTCCAACACTTAAAATAGATAAGGATACTATTGAATATATGGATCAAAATGTTTTTAACGTAATTGAGAAAGCAACGGAATACTCAAAACTTAAGATTGTTTTTTCTGTTGGAAAAGCATACTATGATATTTTTAGAGACCATGGTTTTGAAAATATTAAAGAGTGTACAAAACATCAAAATAGTGAACCATTAGTGCTCGCGATTAAATCAGATAATTCTGATTTTAAAGAAAATATCAAGGAAGTATGGCCAAGGACAAAGGATAATAACGGAAATTACAGATATATAAATAGAAGTTTTTCATTTTGGAAAAAAAACAATGTACTCTACTTTAATACTTGGGGCCCAGGTTCGAATAATCCATCAGGAAAAAATTTTAGCAACGTGGAAAAAGAATTATTTCATAATCCATAATTTCCAACATTTATACCCACTAATGCTGCGATTACATGGGTATTGCAAACTCCTTATTCCTCCTTTGCTTTTACTTTTATTTTTACCTTCTTTTCTCCATTCTTACCGTCTTCTTTTTGAATATCTATATCTTCAATCCATTCAATTTCCTTTCCATCATCTGTTCTTATCTTGTACTTTTTCTCACCCTCTATCATTTTGTGAGGTCCACCACCCATAAACATCATTTCATGAGGGCCATTTTTCATAGGGCAATGTTGATGGTTGCTCTGTTTACCCAGAAGAAAACCGAGTATTCCAAATACTACTGCCGTTAAAGTGATTGCAAACCAATTCTTATTTAAAGTTTCCATAATTTGTATTTAATTTTCTCAAACTTAACTTTTTTTCTCCACAAAGTATTCTCCTAAATGAACCTGTCAAGGTCCAATTTTAATGCAAAACCTGCCAAGGTTTTGGCATTGATTATTAATGAATTAACTCAAATATTCGATTCCGTCCGACGGATTTGATTCATTTACTAAAAAAAACAGTGGCTACACTAAAGAAATTTGGGTTTTAAAATTTTCAAACTTTGTTTGTGATTTATGAGACAAAATTTTTCCATTTTTATAAAGTCAATTGGTCTTTCCTTTTTAGTTCTGTTTTTTGGTTCGACTAAAAAGGGATTTTCACAATCAGATTCAAATATTGAGATAAGCAAAGACTACAGTACGTTTAGCCAATTTGAGTTTAGTGGGCTAAATAAAAAAGAGGCAATGGCGGCTACAGCAATGTTTTTTGGAGGGGTGTCGGAAGATGATCTTACCGATTTGTGCCCAGAAGACCTCAAAGCTGATTACGAAAAATATTCGATGTTTTTACAATACCGATCATATGGTAAAGCACTAAAAAACTCTTGGAATTTTGACAGCTATATGAAGCTTAACAATAATAGAAGGGTAACATTTAGTGTTTTGGATTTAAGTAAATTAAGTGATTCTCAGATTCGTTTAAATGTTAATTGTTCAGGTGTTTGGAGATCAAATTCGACGCAGTATAAAAATGATATAATTACAATGTCCATATTAATTAGTGTGAATGAAAATCAAGTAATTTTCAAACCTGAAAAAGGTAATTACAGCTATTCAAAATATTCAAAAACCTTAGAAACGTATTTAGATAAATCAAAAACATTTGACGATATTTTCAATAAAAAAGGGAAACCCAAATTTCTATTAAGAGAAGATTTTAAGAATATTAACCGAGCGGTAAATAAATTCTATGACGCCTACAAAGGGTCATTTGGAAATTACAGTACAAAGAAAATTAATCTAGATAGAGAAATTAGATCTGTCCTGAATGAACGACGAAAACAGGATTCAATTGAACGAGTTCAGCAAGCTGAAAGACGAAGGAAGGATTCAATTGAGCAAGCTGAAAGACAAAGAAAAGAAAGAGTTAGAGATTCAATTAACTCATTATTTACCGGAATCGTGGTTGGAGAGAATTTCTATGATGGCGACCACACCATAGAGATAGTTAAAATAACTAGACGCGGTGATGATACATTGTACGGATACGAAAGAAATAAGGAAACCTATTACCTACAGAGTGGTGAAAATGATCAATATTCAATTCTTGAAAAGAACGGTCTAAACAACAACGGTGAAAATATAACAGGTACTTATGTCAAAGGTAGATGGGCTAAAGGTAAGGTTTTAATTGAGGAATATGATGAAGGCGGGGTTCATACAAGTACTAAATCAGTCCCAAGAATTATTGAAATCGAACCTGTTGTAGATGAAAACACGCCCAAATTCACCAAACCATCTGGTATTTGGACTGGGAAATTTACAGAAACTAAGTATAGAAAAAATAAAATGCGTGGCGAATGGAATGTAATTGTTGCAAATAATGGTATTGTTAGAGGAGTTGCTACTTCTTATTATGTAAGAATCAAACGTGGACGTGAGTATGAAAGGACAAGAACCGATGAAATTAGTGGAGTACTTTCACCAAATGGAAAGATTAGTTTGAAAACCGATGATGGCGCCATATTTACAGGGCAAATTATTGGTAATTCTGTATCTGGGAAATGGGTGAACGGTACTAATTTAGGTGGAAGCTTTTCTGGGAAAAAAGAAAATTATTAAATAATAACTAAGATTATGAAGAGGATTTGGGTTGTTAATCTAGTATTTAAATAATTTTTGTGTACACTGATACATTCCATTGCTTAGTTTAACTGTGTAAAATCCGTTCTCGATTTTAGAAATATCAATCCGATCAGTTTCTGAGCACTTTAAGACTAAAGATCCCTTGTTATCGTATACCAAAACAAGCTCAGTTTTATCACTCAAATAAACAATATTATCTGCTGGATTCGGGTACATTACAATTTTTGTAGGGGGTGTTCCAAAAGTATTCATCGCTTTTTTAGATAAAAATAGGGTTCGTTTAAACTCTAATTTTGTACCATTGCTTATAACATAATAATTTTCCATAATCGGAAGTGGATAAGCTCCCAGCCAAAATTGCTCAAAATATTCCTCTAATTTTAAAGTAACACCTAATATCGAATGTGGCCCCTGAACTGTAGTTCTTTTACCGCGAACCAATAAAACATCAGAATATTTTTCACCGTCAGGCAGTGCTAAAGAACTGAAATTTACACCTTCAACCTCTATTTTATCCTGCCATGGTTCCTCTGTTTTACTTGGTACAAAAAAGTGAGTAGTTTTGATATCTTTTGATTGTTTTAGAGTATTATCGAATGGATAAGAAAATATTTGTAGCCCAGGCTCGTAAGTTACTTCAACGTTATCTGTCACTTTTCCAAGAGCATACCATCCGTCTTTTCCGTAGTCCCAGAAAAACTCTCCGTTTTCACTCTTTAGAACATGTGTCGCTTTTGGGTAATCAGCAGCATTTTTTGATTCTTTAACCGGGAGAACTGACATCTCGTAAGATCCTGTGGGTTGGATTTTTGAATAATCCCAGGGACCTTGATTAGTTACTGATATAGTATCTAGAATTTGATCAAATCTCATGGTAATACCATTTTCAGGTACCGTTAGTTTGTCAATCTGTTGAGCTTTGATAATAAAAGTAAAATTAACAAAAGCGAGAGTTAAAAGAAGGTTTTGTTTATTTCTAATGTTCATCATTATGGAATATGGATTAATATATTATGTAAGGTTCGCCCAATATAAAAAAAAAAACGAGGCACGAAAAACTAGTTTAAAACACAAAATGGTAAAGTGTATGAATATGTTTTTTGTGCTTGATTCACGAAGTTTTGGCATTTACGAAAATATATTTTCAGTTATAAGTAGGTGTTATAATTTCACATTTAACCCTGCTCCAATCTGTAACATCTTATTTGAGTTAATTTTAAATTTACTTCTTGGAGAATATAAAGCACTCAATTCTAAACCAATGCAATCTGTAATTCTGTATGCAGTTTGTAATTGTAAGAAGCTGCTGAATGTACTTTTTATTGGGGATTTTAATTGGTCTGAAAATATAAATTTTGAAGATTTACTGTTATAAAATTTTAAATATATCGAAGATTCAATGTTTTGTGGGATATATAGACTTATTCCCGCA
>Ga0181590_10001667_pt1 | contig 18739 bp, 15 predicted proteins | sample 071ome_34_FD_132446 | JGI IMG/M metagenome (GOLD analysis project Ga0181590, IMG submission 132446) | Coastal salt marsh microbial communities from the Groves Creek Marsh, Skidaway Island, Georgia - 071411BT metaG (megahit assembly) | ecosystem: Environmental > Aquatic > Marine > Intertidal...
TTCTTCTTATATTGCGGGAAAGTGCCGACCTCGCTGGCGATCTCGGCCGAGGTGGCGTAGGAGATGCCGGTCATGATGGCCGAGATGGCACCGCAGATGGCACGCCCCTCGTCGCTGTCATAGGAATGGCCCTGCGCCATCAGCAGGCCGCCGATATTGGCAAAGCCGAGGCCGAGCGTGCGGTATTCGTAGGACAGCTGGGCGATCTCACGCGACGGGAACTGCGCCATGAGCACCGAGATTTCCAGCGTCAGCGTCCAGAACCGGCAGGCATGTTCAAAGGCCGGAATGTCGAAGGTTCCATCCGCATGCCGGAACTGCATCAGGTTCAGTGACGCCAGATTACAGGCGGTGTCGTCAAGGAACATATATTCCGAGCAGGGGTTTGAGGCATTGATCCGGCCGCCCTCGGGGCAGGTGTGCCATTCATTGATGGTGCTGTCATATTGCAGCCCCGGATCGGCGCATGCCCAGGCCGCATAGGCGATCTTCTCCCACAGATCAGCGGCCTTGATGCGCTTGGCGACGCCATTGTCGCGGCGCTGGATCAACTCCCAGTCGCCCTTGTCGAGGACGGCCTGCAGGAATTCGTTGCTGACGCGAACCGAGTTGTTCGAATTCTGGCCGGCGACGGTCAGATAGGCCTCGGAGTCCCAGTCGGTATCATAGGTCTTGAATTCGATCTCGGTATAGCCCTGGCGCGCGAACTGGATCACCCGCTGGACATAGTTTTCCGGGATCATCACGGCGCGTGCCGCGAAGATGGCCTTCTTCAGTGCCTTGTTCTGGCGCGGATCGAACCGGTCATCGCCATCAAGCGTTTCGTCCTGGCAGGCCGCCATGACCTCGCCCATATGGCGCTGTGCCAGCTTCGAGCCGGCGACAAGTGCTGCCACCTTCTGCTCCTCGACGACCTTCCAGTCGACATAATTCTCGATATCGGGATGGTCGACATCGACCGTGACCATCTTGGCGGCGCGGCGCGTCGTGCCGCCCGACTTGATCGCGCCGGCGGCGCGGTCACCGATGCGCAGGAAGCTCATCAGGCCCGACGACTTGCCGCCACCCGACAGGCTCTCGCCCTCGCCGCGGATGCGGCTGAAGTTGGATCCGGTGCCGGAGCCATATTTGAACAACCGTGCCTCGCGGACCCACAGATCCATGATGCCGCCTTCATTGACCAGATCGTCATTCACCGACTGGATGAAGCAGGCATGTGGCTGCGGATGCTCATAGGCGCTGGCCGAACGGGTCAGCTTGCCGGTTTCGAAATCGACATAGAAATGTCCCTGGCTCGGACCATCGATTCCATAGGCCCAGTGCAGGCCGGTATTGAACCATTGCGGCGAGTTCGGCGCGGCCATCTGCGCGGCCAGCATGTGGCACATCTCGTCATAATAGGTGCGGGCATCTTCCTCGGTGGTGAAATAGCCGCCCTTCCAGCCCCAGTAGGTCCAGGTGCCGGCCAGCCGGTTGAAGACCTGTTTGGTCGAGGTTTCACCGACAAAACGCTCATCTTCCGGCAGCTTGGCAAGCGCGGCATCATCGGGGATTGAGCGCCACAACCACGACGGAACAGAACTCTCCTCGACGCGTTTCAGCTTCGCGGGGATTCCGGCCTTGCGGAAATATTTCTGCGCCATGATATCCGTCGCCACCTGCGAGAACTGCACCGGCACCTCGACATTTTCCGCCTGAAAAACGACGGTGCCGTCAGGGTTGCGGATCTCGCTCGAGGCGAAACGGAATTCGAGAGCGGCAAAAGGCTCGGCCCCGGAAACGGTGAAACGTCTTTTGAACTGCATCTATGTAACCCTTGAGAATCTCTGACTTCGAACCATCATGGGGGAGGATGGTTAGTGGTTGTTTTCGATCGGTTTTTTAAAGCGCCAGCAGGCAAATTCACTAGCAAATTTACTAGATTTTGTGGTGCCGACCCGCAAAAACTACATGATGTTGAAGCACAGGAACAAGTCACAAATTTGCAATTTCAGCTAAAAATTGCCTTGCCATCATCCCAAGATTATGAATCGGGGGTGTTTCGCGGGGTGCTGGCGACAACGGGTCGCAGGTTCGACAGGATTCTGTCGTGCTGCCTCTGGACTGCGGGCGTGACGCGGGCCTATATTACCGGCCACGGGCTCTGGCATGACATTCCACAAGGGATTTATGGACCGGGCCGACCGGTGCCACACGGGAAGGTTTCCAAATTATGGATATCGTCACAAGACTACATCTCCATTTCAAGGCGCGGTTCATCGGTGCCGACGAGTTCGGCAACCGCTATTACGAGGAACGCAAGGCGCGCCCCGGCAAGCCGCCGCGCCGCTATGTTCGCTATGACGGCATGGTCGAGGCATCGAAGGTGCCGGCCGACTGGCATGGCTGGCTGCATCATACCGAGGACAGCCCGCCGCCCGAGGGTGGTTATCGCCGTCATGACTGGCAGCAGGATCATCTGCCTAACACGACCGGAACGAAATTCGCACACCGCCCGGCCGGGCATGTGCTGAAGGGTGGAAAGCGGGCGCCGGCGACCGGTGATTATGAACCGTGGAGCCCGGTCTGAGCGACAATCCGGCGTTCCTGGCGAGGGACAACTGACAGGAGGCAAGGATGCAGAGAAACACACTCGAGATCATCATGGGTGCGGTTGTCCTCCTGACGGCTATTGCCTTCATGTCAGTGGCTTATGAAGCGGCTGATATCAAGGGTGGCAACGGCTATGAGATCGAGGCCGAGTTCGGCACCACTGGCGGTCTGGCGGTGGGCGATGATGTCCGCATTGCCGGTATCAAGGTTGGTCGGATCACGCGCCAGGAACTCGACCCGATTACCTATGCCGCGCGAATCGTCATCTCGCTGGACCGGCAGGTCCAGCTTCCGGCTGACAGCAGCGCCCGAATCACCGCCGCCTCGCTTCTTGGTGGTAACTATCTGGAATTGATGCCGGGCGCCGACGAGGAGATGCTGCAGCCCGGCGACATCATCTATGACACGCGCGATCCGGTCAGCCTGACCGATCTTCTTGGCAAGGCGGTGTTTGCGGGGAGCAATGACCCGTCCTGACCTGCGCATTCTCTTGCTTGTGGTGGCGCTTCTCGGCTTGTCCGCAGGTGCCGAGGCCAGCTGGATCGATGGCCGCGCCGCCACCATCCAGGCTCTCGACAAGATCACCGCGCGGATTTCCACATTGATGGTTCCCATCGATGAGCCGGTTGATTTCGGCACGCTCAGCGTGACAGTGCGGCGCTGTGCCTACCATCCGCCGGAAGAACCGCCGGAAGATGTGGCATTTCTTGAAGTGGTGGATAACGGCCATGACGGCAGCAGGCCACCACAGCCGGTCTTCAGCGGCTGGATGTTCGCCTCCAGCCCCGCTGTCTCGGCGATGGAACACCCGGTCTATGACCTGACATTGCTCAGCTGTAAACCAGAGTGACGCTGCCGGTCGGTTGTCGGCCAATCGCCGGTCAGTCGGTCCCGGCCGGTCCCAGCATCATGGCGACCAGCTCATCACTCGGCGTGTCCAGCTGCAGATTGGCAGCTGCGCCCAATGCTCGTTGCAGACGTTGCTGGAATTGCTCGCGGCTGATCTCATGGATGCCGAACTGGCGCAGATGATCATTGGTGAATTGCGCGTCGAGAAGATGAAAACCGCCAGCGCGAAGCCGCGCCACCAGATGAACAAGTGCCACTTTCGAGGCATCGGTCTGACGCGAGAACATCGATTCTCCGAAAAAGGCTGCGCGCAGGGCGACACCATACAGACCGCCAACAAGTCTTTCTTCGTGCCACACCTCGATCGAATGCGCGAACCCAAGCCGATGAAGCGCGATATAGAGCTGCCGGATATCACGGTTGATCCAGGTTTCCGTCCGGCCATCGCCAAGTGCGGCGCATTCGTCGATCACGGCCGGGAAATCGCGGTCGACGGTGACGCTGAATCGCCGCTGGCGCACCGTACGGGCAAGACGCCGCGGCAGATGGAATTCGTGCCGCGCGCCCTCCTGCCAGGCCAGCGGGATCAACGCGCGCGCATCCGGGTCGTAGAATTTGATGTCGCGGCTGTCAGCACTGTCAGCCATCGGGAACACGCCGAGCGAATAGGCCTTGATCAGCGTTTCGGGTGAAAAGGCGAAGCGCTCGGCCATGGTCATTCCCCCTGATTGCAGGCGCGTCTGCCGAACAGGTCAGCTGTCACCGTCGTTCAGGAAATGTTCCTCAAGCCAGCGGATATTGTAACTTCCATCAATCACCGCCGGCGCGTCCACCAGCCTTTCATGCAGTGTCAGTGTCGTCGGGATCGGCTCGACAACGAATTCCTGCAATGCCCGTTTCAGCCGTGACAGGCAATGCGCGCGATCATCACCATAGACAATCAGCTTGGCAATCAGGCTGTCATAATAGGGTGGCACGGCATAGCCGGCATAAAGACAGGAATCAACGCGGATCCCGGGGCCGCCGGCCGCGTGATAGGCGGTGATCCGCCCCGGTGTCGGCATGAAGGTTTCGGGATGTTCGGCATTGATCCGGCATTCGATCGCATGGCCGGTGAAGGTCACATCATCCTGGGTGAAGGACAGTGGCATGCCGGCGGCGATGCGGATCTGTTCACGGACAAGGTCGACGCCGGTGATCGCTTCGGTGATCGGATGTTCAACCTGCAGGCGGGTGTTCATCTCGATGAAGAAGAATTCACCATTCTCATACAGGAATTCCATCGTGCCAACGCCAAGATAACCCATCCGGCGTGTGGCTTCGGCCGCGATGCCGCCAATCTCGGCCCGCTGCCCGGCGCTCAGAACAGGAGAGGGGGCTTCCTCGAACAGCTTCTGGTGACGCCGCTGGATCGAACATTCGCGTTCGCCCAGATGCACCACATTGCCATGGCTGTCGGCAATCACCTGCACCTCGATATGGCGCGGCTGGCCAAGATAGCGTTCCAGATAGACAGTGTCGTCACCAAAGGCCGCCTTCGCTTCGGAACGGGCCGAACTGAACGCCTCGGCGAGGTCATCCGCGGTCTCGGCAACCTTCATCCCGCGGCCACCACCACCCGATGCCGCCTTGACCAGCAGCGGGTATCCGACATCGGCGCCGATGCGCCGCGCCTCGTCAAGCGTCGGCACCGCGCCCGGCGATCCCGGAACCAGCGGCAGCCCGGCCCCGGCGGCGGTGATCTTGGCCTCGACCTTGTCGCCCATCGAGCGGATATGGCGCGGCTCCGGCCCGATGAAAGTCAGGCCATGCGCGGCGACGATCTCGGCAAAATCGGCATTCTCGGCAAGAAACCCGACACCGGGGTGAACCGCATCGGCGCCGGTGATTCCGGCGGCGGTGATGATCGAGGCCACATTGAGATAGGAATCGGTGCTTGATGGCGGTCCGATACAGACCGATTCATCGGCCAGGCGAACCGGCATTGAATCGGCATCGGCCGTCGAATGCACGACGACATTCGGGATCTTGAGTTCCTGGCAGGCGCGAAGCACACGCAGCGCCACATCGCCCCGGTTGGCTATGAGGATCTTGTTGAACATCACTCGATAACGACCAGCACTTCGCCGAATTCCACCGGCTGTCCATTCTGCACCATGATCTGCGCAATCTTGCCGTCGGTTGGCGCGGTGATTGGGTTCATCACCTTCATCGCCTCGACAATCAGCACGGTCTGGCCTTTCTTGACGGAATCACCAACGGTGACAAATGCCGGGGCGTCAGGTTCGGGCGCCACATAGACGGTGCCAACCATCGGCGAGGTCAGCGCACCCGGGTGGGATGCCATGTCCTCGGCCGCTGCGGCAGGCGCTGGCGCTGCGGCTGGCGTGGCTGCCGGAGCTGCCATCGGGGTGGCGGCCGGTGCCACCGCCGCGACTGGCGCGGCGCCGGCAACGCGTGACAATCTTACCGACAGGTCGGCTGTTTCATATTCGAGTTCGGCCAGCCCGGCCTCGTCCAGAATGTCCGCCAGTGCCTTGACGAGCGCTGTATCGTCCGCACCCGAAGTCTTTGGGCCCTTTGCCATTTATTCGGCCTCCCTAGCCATTTCCAGAATACCCCTGATCGCCATGACATAGGACATGGGACCGAAACCAAGAACAACACCGTCGACCACCGGCGAGATCATGGAATGATGCCGGAAGGATTCGCGCTTGTGAATATTGGAAAGGTGAACCTCGATCTTGCGCCCCGGAAAAAGTGCCAGCGCATCGCGAAGCGCCACCGATGTATGGGTCAGGGCCGCGGCATTGATGACAATCCAGTCGGCAACGCCGACCGCCTGCTGGATGCTGGTGACAATATCGCCCTCGCCATTGCTGTGCATCCAGTCAAGCGTGGCCCCGTCGGCATCGCAGATCGTCCGGCATCTGGCTTCTATGTCGGCCAGTGTGTCAGCGCCATAGATGCCCGGCTCACGGGTGCCGAGCATGTTCAGGTTTGGCCCGTTAATGGCCAGAATTCTTAGCGTTCCCGTCATCATGAAATCCTGCTTTGTTGGCACATGCGTCAGCTGTTTGCCGCGCGTTCAGTAGCGATGATCTCGCGCATCTGGTCAAGGCCTATCGCTCCCGGGATGACCTGACGCCCGATCACCAGGCCGGGCGTGCCGGAGATTTCCAGCTGCTGTGCGGCGGCGCGGGTGCGCGCGATGATGGCCTCAACCGCCGGGCTGTTCATATCGGCCTGCAGCCGGTCCAGATCGGCGCCGGCTGATTTCGCCGCCGCCAGAATGCTGTTCATTGAAATGGCGCCGCGCCCGATCATCATGGCGATGTGGAAATCCTCGAAGACGCCCTGAGCCTGCGCCGCGATGCCGGCCTGCGCCGCCAGCAGCGAGGATTCACTCAGGATCGGGAATTCCTTGACCACGAGCTTGATATCGCCATCTGCCGCGATCAGTTCCTGCAGCGGTTTGAAGACCCGTTTGCAATAGCCGCAATTGTAATCGCTGAATTCATAGATCACGAAGCTGGCATCCGGATTGCCGAGGAACGGGTCGCCGTCATCGCTTCGCAGGATGAACATCGCCTGTTCGCGGCGTTCGGCGGCCTCGCGCTCGGCAAGCGAGAGCAGGGCATCGCGAACGACTTCGGGATTGGCGCGGATATAGTCGCCGATCATCTTGTCAAGCGCTGCCCGGTTGGCATCCTTGATGTCCGCTGAGGCCGGCAGGCTGGCAACAATGGTGATGCACAGCGCTGCCATGAGGCGGGCAGCCGATCTGAAATAACGGCGGCTGGCAAGATGGCGGAACATGGTGTTGTGACTCCCGTTGCGATGTGGCGGCAAGATATACCAACCGCCGGCGACTTTGCCTAGCGGCAACAGCGCTTTGCTATTGCTGCTCCTTGCTATAGCGGAACACGATGTCGCTGGCCCGGCGATGCAGCACCGGGTCGAGCCCGTCAATGGCCATCACCCGGCGCGCCAGCTGTGCGGCCCGCGCGCCGTCATTCAGCAGGATGGCTTCATTGGCAAGCGCCAGATCCGCTTCGGCGATGCGCCCGGATTTGCCAAGCGCGATGCCGTATTGGCGATGCAGGAAGCCCCATGTCGACTCACTGTCATGCGCCGCCTCGAGGGCGATGATGGCGCGCTCCAGATTGGCCGCACCGCCGCTGGCGATCAGCGCCCGCCCCAGATTGATCTGGATCAGCGCGCTGCCGGGCCGGAGTGTCAGCGCCCGTTCATAGGCAGTGGCAGCGTCCAGGGGGCGCGCCAGCGCGAACAGGATGTCACCGCGAAATTCATGGAAATACGGATCGCCGGGGTGTGCGGAAACAAGTTCGTCCATGCGGGTCAATGCCGTTCGCAGATCGCCGCGGCGATAATCGGCGATGGCGTGCATATAGGCGCCAAGGATTTCGTTCGGGGCTTTGTCCGCCTCTGTTGTCTTCACCCGTTGCGGGGTTTCGGTCCAGGCGACCATTTTTGCCCTGATACGCGCAAACAGCCCTGTGGTGGTTGGCGGGGGCGCGGCGTCGCTGTGCGGTGACTGGTTGAGGTGATCCTGAAAGGTCTGCAAGCGTTCTGCGGCACCCGGGTGCGTTGCGTAATAGGCTGACTGGCGGCTTTCGGGAAGGCTCCGCTGGCGCGCTAGGCGCTGCATCAGGTCACGCAGACCGACAGCGGAATGACCGGTCTTCTCGAGCAATTGCAGGCTGATTTCATCCGCCACCGCCTCGGCGCGGCGGCGCGAGGCAAGAAACCCGCGCGTGGCGTGGTCATTGCCACCGATCAGGACGCCGGCCGCCGCGTCGCCGCCGCCACCGGCGGCAACGGCGATCGCCGCCACCGTGGCCAGCGCGGCGGCGCCGCTGGCCTGCTGCAGATCATCACTGATACGTTGAACATGGCCTTCCTTGATATGGCCAAGCTCGTGAGCCATCACGCCGATGGTCTCAAGCGAGGATGTTGATTCAACAATCAGCCCCGAATGGATATAGATCAGCTGCTTGCCGGCGACAAAGGCGTTATAGCTGGGATCGAGAATAACACGTACATCAACGCTGCCGGCAGGGTAGCCTGCCGCGACCTCCAGCGGTTCCAGCATGTCGCGAAGCCCGGCCTCGATCTCGGTGTCGCGGATCATGCCTGCCGATGCCGACATGCTGGCGACGAAGACAAGCCCCGATATCACCAGGGCGATGATGTGCAATCGGCCGGTTCTGAAGAGGCTGATCATCGAATTTCCAGTTCGCTAGCTTTGACGTGCGCAGTAATTATCGCACATTTGTGGCACTTTCGCGGCCTATCTGTTATCACGCTGCCGTGAACAAGCGCCATCATGGCCCTCATCAATATGGCCCTCATCAATATGGCCCTCATCAATATGGCCCTCATCAATATGGATTCCATGTTATGCCGTTGAAGACGACCTCGACGAATGCGGTTCCTGCCTTTCTCGCCATGGCGGTGATGAATGCCTCGAGCCAGCTTGAGGCGACAGGCGCGGATGTGATCCATCTGGAGCTTGGCCAGCCATCCTCACCGCCGCCCGAGGCGGTCAACAGGGCGTTGGCAGATGCGTTGGCGCAGACCTCGACACATGGCTATTCGCTGGCTTTTGGCGAGACAGCGCTGCGCCGGCGCATTGCCGCGCATTATGCTGATTTCTATGGTGTCACGACCGATCCTGACCGGGTCGTCATCACCCCCGGATCATCGCTTGCCTTCGCGCTGGCCTTCCTTGCCGCTTTTGATCGTGGTGACCGGATCGCGCTGGCAACGCCGGGCTATCCGGCCTATCGCAATCTGATGCTGGCGCTGGGCATCGAGCCGGTCCTGCTGCCGGCCCGCGCCGAGCAAGGCTGGGTTCCCGATCTCGAGGCGCTGGCAGCCAACGGGGCGCCGCTCCCGGACGGGATCCTGCTTGCCAGCCCGGCCAACCCGACCGGGGTGGTGATGTCGGATGACGAGGTGAAATCCATCTGTGAGTGGTGTGATCGCAACGGTGTGCGTCTGATCATGGATGAAATATACCATGGGCTGACCTTCACCGGCCGTCCGGCCACCGCGCTGTCCTTCAGCGACAGTGCCATCATCGTCAATTCCTTCTCGAAATATTATTGCATGACAGGCTGGCGTGTCGGCTGGGCGATCGTTCCACCGGAGCTGCTGGAAACGGTCGAGCGGCTGGCGCAAAATCTCTATATCGGGCCGCCGCGTCCAATGCAGGCCGGGGCCCTGGCCGCGTTCGATGACTATGCTGTGCTTGACCGGCATGTCGAAAGATACCGCGAGAACCGCGACATCCTGATCCGGGATCTTCCCGAGACGTTTCTGGGTGATATCGCCCCGTCGGACGGGGCCTTCTACCTCTATGCGGATATCAGCCATCTTGGCATGAGGACGCCGGATTCGATGGCGCTGGCCGATGCGATGCTCCGCGAGGCGCATGTTGCCTGTACCCCGGGAATTGATTTCGACCGCGAACAGGGACACCGGCATCTGCGACTGTCCTTTGCCGGCAGCACAGCGGACATGAAAGAAGCCAGCCGCAGAATCAACGACTGGCTTCCAAAATTTCTGGCCGGGCAATAGGCCCGTCGAGGGCGTCAGCCGCGGTTCCACCACCCTTTGCGCTTTGTCGACGGGTCGTTCTGGCCAACCTCGATGACATCCTGCGGCGCCGAGCTGATCGGTGCGCGTGACGTGGCGGCCTCGCCATCATCCCCGCCATCCGGTGCCGGCGTCTCGGCTGCCGCTGTTTCAGCAACCGGGGCATCGTCTGCCGACTTGGCCTTTGCTGCCTTCTTCGCGGCTTTCTTGGCAGCCTTCTTCTTAGTCGCGCCGGCCGACTTCGCAGCTTTTTTGCGAGCCTTCTTTGCTGGTGCCTCATCTCCGGATGTGGCTTCATCCCCGGATGTGGCTTCATCGCCGGTGTCAGCGCCGGCTTCTTCAGCCTGTGCGTCATTGCTCGATGTCGCGGCAGCCTTGGCGGCCTTCTTGCGAGTGCGCCGTTTCGGTTTGGCCTCGGCCTCGGCGTCACCTGCCGGACCGGCCTCGGCGTCGTTGGCATCGGTGACGTCGGTGGCCCCGGGCGTATCGGTGCTGTTCTCAACGGCAACGGCATCGCCTGTCTTGCGGCCGCGCGACCGGCCACGCGACTTGCCCCGCGTCTTTGCTACAGGATCGCTCTCGCCATCATCGGACACGGCTTCCACCTCGGTGGCAGCACTGTCGGCGGCAACCGGTTCGTCATCATTCGCAGGCGAATCTGCCGCATCGTCAGCGGACGCCTCGACCGCGTTATCGCCAGCCTCACCGCCGCGCCGCCGCCGGCGACGGCCACCGCGGCGGCCGCGTTTGCGCCGTTTCGGCTGGTCGTCCTCACCGTTTTCGTCATCCGCATCCGCGCTGTCCGGCGTCTCTTCATCGCTGCTTTCAGCCGGCGCCGCTTCCTTTTTGGCCGGCTTTGCCTGCTTGCGGTTGTTGTTGCCCTGGAAGCCGATCCGCTCGGCCTCATGCTCGGTCGCGATCAGACTGTCACCGGCGAGGATCAAGATCCGCATCTCGAACCGCTCCTCCAGCGCGCTGATGGCATCACGTTTGTGGTTCAGGATATAGAGCGCGACATCGCGGTTGATGGTCACCCGAAGCTCGTCCATGCGGCCCTTCGAAGCCTCGTCCTCGATCACGCGCAGCATTTGCAGCGCGGCCGTTTCGACCGACCGGACCCGGCCCGACCCCTCACAATGCGGGCACACCGAGCTGATCGATTCATTGAAGCTGAGCCGCAACCGCTGGCGTGACATTTCCAGAAGACCGAAATGGCTGATTGACCCGATCTGAATGCGCGCCCGGTCGTTGCGCATTGCGTCCTTCATGCGACGCTCGACCGCCTGCTGGTTCCTGTTGTCCTCCATATCGATGAAGTCGACAACGATCAGGCCCGACAGGTCGCGAAGGCGAAGCTGCCTCGCCAGTTCGTCGGCTGCCTCGAGATTCGTTTTCAGCGCCGTTTCCTCGATATTGCGCTCGCGGGTCGAGCGCCCGGAGTTGACATCGATGGCGACCAGCGCCTCGGTCTGGTTGATGACAAGATAGCCACCTGACCGCAATGTGACCTGCGGGCTGTGGATCGTGTCCATCTGCTGTTCAACCTGATAGCGCTGGAAGATGGGAAGCGCGTCCTCATATTTCTGCACACGTTTCACATGGCTCGGGATCAGCATCTTCATCTGCCCGCGGGCTTGCTTGTAGGCATCCTCGCCCTCGACAAGAACCTCGTCGACCTCGCTGGTGTAGAGATCACGGATCGAGCGCTTGACCAGATCGCCTTCCTCATGGATCAGGCTTGGCGCCTGTGATTCCAGCGTCTTGGTGCGGATTTCATCCCACAATTTCGAGAGATAAGCATAGTCGCGGGCGATCTCGGTCTTGGTCCGTTTGGCGCCGGCCGTCCGCACGATGACAGCCATGCCATCCTGCACATCGAGGCCTCCGACGATCGTCTTCAACCGCTTCCTGTCGGCAGCGTTGGTGATCTTGCGGCTGACACCGCCGCGCCGTGTCGAGTTCGGCATCAGCACGCAATAGCGACCGGCAAGCGACAGGTAGGTTGTCAGCGCCGCGCCCTTGTTGCCGCGTTCTTCCTTGACGACCTGCACCAGCATGATCTGCTTGCGCGACACCACTTCCTGGATTTTGTATCTGCGGACATGGCGGCGTGGCCTGATGTCTTCTTCATCGGCACCCTCACCGCCAACGGTCTCGGGCGTGCCGTCGGCTTCCGGCGCGCCATCCTCATCATCTTCGGAGTCACGCTCGGCCTGGACAAGCGCCTCGCGGTCCTCGACCGGAATACGATAGTAATCGGGGTGGATTTCGCTGAATGCCAGGAACCCCTGACGATTGCCGCCATATTCAACAAAGGCGGCCTGAAGCGATGGTTCGACACGCGTTACGCGGGCCAGATATACATTGCCTTTGAGTTGCTTGCGGTTTTCGGTCTCGTAATCGAAATCCTCAATGCGGGTGCCGCTCAGCAGGACAACCCGTGTTTCTTCGGCCTGTCGGCCGTCGATAAGTAATCTTTTTGTCATAGAGATGTCTCTTTCCAGCCACATCTGCCGGTGATCGCATTTCGTGGATCGCCTGCCGGCAATGTGGGGGATGTTGGTTCGCGGGCATCACATGACAGCCAACACGCAAAAGCGCTGCCTGGCGGATCGCCATCGACAGGTTCTGCGCGGTTGGATGTGTCATGGTTCGGTCCCACGAAAGGTTCACAAAATGGTATCGGGCGCCTGTCGCACAAGCCGGCAGCCGCGGGACATCATGAATGGTCTGGCATAGCTGCTCGGGGCGGTATCGCCCGAGGGATACTTCTGTCACGCTGTGATCGATCAACTGGGCGCCACTTGCCTGTTCGGGGACCCGACCATCCGGTTTCGGGGCGGCCGGGTCGCGCCTCAGCGCGGTCGCTCACTGCTAAGGTTGACTATATACACCCAAAAAGCAAAATGCCAATAACGTTAAATCGAGTCATGTGCCGCCACCGGGTGTTTTGTCCCGGGATTGCGCCACCGGGGGTTGGAAACAGAGTGACGCCGAACAGGTTTTGCCGACTTACACGCCCGCTGGCCGCAAGCTTGCTGACCATGATGATTCTTGCCGCTTCGGTTCTGGCTTCCGGCCATGTTCTGGCGGCGGACAGCGCGATCACCGGCCTGCGCATCGGCGGGGTCGAGATTGACGGGCAGCGGGCGCTTCGTGTGGTGGTCGAGACTGATCGGCCGGTGCCGGCGAAACTGACACTGCTTGCCGACCCCTATCGCTTTGTCGTCGACATCCCGAATGCTGACTGGCGGGTTGCGGATGTGCCGAAGAGCGGCAATCTTGGTGCCGCCCCGGCGACCGCCTATCGCTATGGCAGGCTCGATGCGCAAACCGGCCGTGTAGTGATCGAGATGGCAGCGCCGGCGGCGCCGGTGCGGCGTTTTGCCCTGCCGGCTGGCGATGGTCGCGGTCATCGGCTGGTTTTTGATCTGGCGGACAAGGGGCAGACGGCGTTTCAGGTTGCGGCAAAGACGCTAGCGCGCGAGGGGCTGCGCGGTTATGGCGATACGGCTTCCCCAGCCAGCCAGCAGGCTGGCACGCCGCAAACAGGGCAGCCTGCCACCGCTGACAGCAAAGTGTCATCCGCATCGCCCGCACCGCCCCCATCCCGCAAAAAATGGACAGTGTTCATCGATGCCGGTCATGGTGGCAAGGATCCCGGCGCGATTGGCAAGTCGAAGACACAGGAAAAACATATCACGCTGGCCGCCGCCACCGAACTGGCGCGCCAGCTGAAGGCAACCGGGGTGATCAACCCGGTCCTGTCGCGCTCCGATGACCGGTATCTGAAACTGCGTCAGCGCATCAATCTGGCACGCCGGCAGCAGGCTGATGTATTCATCTCGTTGCATGCCGATGCCGCGCCATCCAGCAAGGCGCGGGGGATCTCGGTCTTCACCCTGTCCGACACGGCGTCGGACAAGGAAGCCGAAATGCTGGCGCGGAACGAGAACAGGGCCGACCTGATCGGCGGCCCCGATCTGGCGGTCGAGGATCCCGAGGCCGCCGATGAATTGCTGCGCATGTTCCAGCGTGAATCGATGAACCAGTCGACCTATCTGGCAAGCACCATCCTGCGCCATATCCGCGATATGCCCGGCGGCGACAAGCGGGGCCATCGTTTTGCCGGATTTGCCGTGTTAAAAGCTCCTGACATGCCATCCGTGCTGGTCGAGATGGGATTCATCACGAACCGGCAGGATGAGGCCAACCTGAAGACTGCGGAATATCGCACAAAGCTGACCGAAAGGCTGAGCCGCGCCATCGTCGCATATCTGGTCGAATATGGTCCGCAGGAGTGACGCGAAAGGTGACTGGCAGGGGAATGGGTGACACCGCCGACAATCGTGACGGGACCGACGCGCTCGAGCTGACCGACTCCGTGCCGAGGCGCCGCAGGAAATCCTTCTTCATGCGGTTTGCCGGTGTCGTAACGGTGCTTTTCAGCCTGCTGTTCCTCGGCCTTGTTGCTGCCGCTGCCGGCGTTCTGTGGATTTTCTGGACCTATGGCAAGGAACTTCCCGACTATCACCAGCTGGCCCGGTATGAACCGCCGGTCGCCACCCGTATTCATGCCGGCAACGGTGCGTTGATCGCCGAACATGCCCGCGAGAAACGGGTCTTCATGCCGGTCGAGGCAATGCCGCCACGCCTCATTCAGGCGTTCCTGTCGGCCGAGGACAAGGCCTTCTATTCGCATTTCGGCATTGATCCGCGGGCGCTGCTGCGGGCCGTTGTGACCAATGTTCGCAATTACGGCACCGGCCGCCGGCCGATTGGCGCCTCGACCATCACCCAGCAGGTGGCGAAGAACTTCCTGCTGACCAACGAGGTGTCGATCGACCGCAAGATCAAGGAAGCCATTCTGTCCTTTCGCATGGAGCGGGCCTTCACCAAGGAGCAGATCCTCGCCCTCTATCTGAACGAAATCTATCTTGGTCAAGGAAGCTACGGCGTGGCGGCGGCGTCGCTGAATTATTTCGACAAGCCGCTCGACCGGCTGACGCTTGAAGAGATGGCCTATCTGGCGGCGCTGCCAAAGGCGCCATCGAATTATCATCCGACACGCCGGATAAAATCAGCGACCATCCGCCGGGACTGGGTTCTGGGCGAAATGCAACAGAACGGGTTCATCACCGAGGCCGAGCGGATGGAGGCCGTCGCGGTGCCGCTGACCGTCGTCAGGAGAAGCGGGTTTGATTCAATCGATGCGCCCTATTTCGCCGAGGAGGTGCGGCGCGAGGTCGTCGCCATGTTCGGCGAGGATATGCTCTATACCGGCGGCCTGTCGGTGCGAACGACTCTCGACCCGACCCTGCAGGAAGCGGCACGGATGGCGCTTGAACGCGGCCTCGAGGCACTTGACCGGCGTCAGGGATGGCGCGGCCCGCTTGGCAGACATGTTGGCGAAGGCGACATTGACGAGGTTCTGGCCGGTTATCAGAAGGTAATGCCGGATGATCATTTCGCCGCGCTGGTGACCGATGTCAGCAGTGATGAAGCTGAAATCCATGTTGAGGGGCGGCAGGCGCGTATCCCCTTCAAGCTTGCCTTCTGGGCCTATCCACCGCGCCGTGAAGACGGCGTGCGGCCGCCGCCTTTGAAGGATCTGCGGGATGCGTTGTCGGTCGGTGACATCGTCATGGTGCAGCCGCCAACGGCCACGCCTGACCTGATCCGCGACGGGTTCGAGCCGGGTCCGGCAGACATGTCACTGTCGCAGCGGCCGCTTGTCGAAGGGGCGATTGTCGCCCTTGATCCGCATACCGGACGGCTGCTGGCGATGAGTGGCGGCTATAATTACGCGGAGTCCGAATTCAACCGCGCGGTGCAGGCGCTTCGCCAGCCCGGATCGGCCTTCAAGCCGTTTGTCTATCTGGCGGCGCTCGATCAGGGCTACAACCCGACAACACGCATTCTCGATGCCCCGCTGGTGGTGGATCAGGGGCGGGGCAAGCCAAAATGGAAACCGGCCAACTACACACGTCGTTTTTATGGTCCGTCGATCATGCGTGTCGGTATCGAGAAGTCGCGCAACCTGATGACAGCGCGTCTGGCGATGAGTCTTGGTATGGAGGAAATTCAGGAATATGCGCGCAAATTCGGGTTGAACCAGAACCTGCCACCCTTGCTCTCGATGTCGCTTGGCGCTGGCGAGACGACCCTGCTTAGGCTGACCTCGGCCTACGGCATGCTTGTCAATGGCGGCAAGAAGATCACGCCGAGCCTGATCGACCGGATCCAGAACCGCCATGGCGAGACAATCTATCGGCATGATGAGCGTGACTGCGCGGCCTGCCGCGCCGAGGATGGGTGGGCTGGCCAGGAGATTCCCACACTGGCCGACACGCGTGAACAGCTGACATCGCCGGCATCGGCTTTCCAGATGGTCTCGATGCTCGAGGGGGTCATCAAACGCGGCACTGGCCGGCGCATCGCCGAACTGAACCTGACCGTGGCCGGCAAGACAGGCACCACCAATGACAACACCAATGGCTGGTTCATAGGGTTCACACCGGATCTCGCCATCGGCGTGTTTGTCGGCTATGACACACCGCGCCAGCTTGGCAAGCGGGAGACAGGCTCGACCGTGGCGGTGCCGATTTTTGGTGATTTCATCGCCGCCGCCCAGGCCGACAGGCCGGTCATTCCGTTCCGGCGCCCAAGCGGCATCACCATCATCCCGGTGAACGCGGAAACGGGTGAGCGCGTTCTTCCCAATCACGAGAAAGCCATCTTCGAGGTGTTCAAGCCCGGCCAGCGTCCAGGGGGTATATTGATCGATGTGCCGGGAAGCGCGGTTCGCGCCGCCCCGTCCGATGAGATCACCACGCCGGGCCTGTTCTGAGGCTGGCCTCCTCCGGTCGGGCTGGCTGGCGACGTACGGTCACGGCTTAACGCTTGTCAGTCAATGGCCGTCGCGCTACTTCTAGCCGCGTCGGGGCTGGCTCGGCAGAATGATGGGACAGTATATGCAAGCCGAAACGCAAGCCCAGATCGATATCATCACGACGGCCATCGACCTTCTCAGGAAGCATGTCGATTTCGAGGCTGCGACAGCGCGCCTTGCCGAGCTCGAAGCGCTGAGCGCCGAGGGTGATTTCTGGAATGATCAGGCCGCCGCCCAGGAGGCGATGCGAGAGAAGAACCGCCTGCAACGCCAGATCGAGGCGATCACTGCGCTTCAGACCGAACTTGATGACGCGACCGGGCTTATCGAGCTTGGTGAGATGGAGGGCGACGAGGAGGTTGTCGCCGAGGCCGAGGCGTCGCTGGCGGAGCTGGTGACACTGGCCGAGAAGCGGCAGCTTGAAAGCCTGCTGTCGGGAGAGGCTGACGGCAATGACTGTTTTCTGGAAATTCACGCCGGTGCCGGCGGGACCGAGGCCCAGGACTGGGCCGCCATGCTGGTACGTATGTATAGCCGCTGGTGCGAGCGTCGCGGCTTCAAGCTGCAGATGATCGAGGAGAGCGCCGGTGAAGAGGCCGGCATCAAATCGGTCACGATGCGGATCGAGGGCGACAATGCCTATGGCTGGCTGAAGACGGAATCGGGTGTCCACAGGCTTGTCCGGATCTCGCCCTATGACAGCTCGGCCCGGCGGCACACCAGCTTTGCAAGCGCCTGGGTCTATCCGGTCGTCGATGATGATATCGAGATCGAGATCGAGGACAAGGATCTGCGTGTCGACACCTACCGCGCCTCCGGAGCCGGCGGACAGCATGTCAACAAGACGGATTCAGCGATCCGGATCACCCATCTGCCGACCAATATCGTGGTGCAATGCCAGAATGACCGCTCGCAACATCGCAACCGCGCCACCGCGCTGAACATGCTGAAGGCGCGTCTTTACGAGCTTGAGCTCCAGAAGCGCGAGGAGGCGGCGAATGACGCGGCCTCGTCAAAGACCGATATAGGCTGGGGAAACCAGATCAGGTCCTATGTGCTGCATCCCTACCAGATGGTGAAGGATCTTCGCACCAGCATCGAAAAGGGCAATGCCGGGGCGGTTCTTGACGGTGACCTCGATGATTTCGTCGAGGCCAGCCTGGCGGCGCGGGTCGGGGCGCAGCGCGACAGCTGAGGCGCGCTGTCAGAGCGCTTGCGCGCGCGCCAGCACCTCCTCGGCATGGCCCGCCACCTTCACCTTTGGCCAGACCTCGGCAATCGTGCCCGTACCATCGATGAGGAAGGTGGCGCGCTGGATGCCCATATAGGTCCGGCCATACATCGATTTCTCGACCCAGACACCGAACGTCTCGCAGATATCAGTCGCGTTATCGGCGCCAAGTTCACAGCTCAGGCCGTGCTTGGCGCGGAATTTACCCTGCTTCGCCGCCGTATCCTTTGAAATGCCGATCACCTCGCAGCCTGCTGCCGTGAAATCGGCCAGGAGCCCGGAAAAGGCAACAGCTTCCTTCGTGCATCCGCTGGTGTCGGCGCGCGGGAAAAAGAAAATGACCACATTCTTGCCAGCCTTGTCTGCCATCGAGAAAGAACCGGTATCGGTCGGAATGGTAAAGGAAGGTACTTTTGTGCCTGTTTCAAGCATGGTGGTTGTCTCCTGTGCTCTGGGGTCTTGTCCGTGGCCACGATCTGTGATGGGTGGCCGGAATTCGATGTCTGCCGGTAAGATGGGAAGGCTTTCAATGATCGCAAGACAGTCACCAA
>Ga0181590_10001676_pt1 | contig 18682 bp, 15 predicted proteins | sample 071ome_34_FD_132446 | JGI IMG/M metagenome (GOLD analysis project Ga0181590, IMG submission 132446) | Coastal salt marsh microbial communities from the Groves Creek Marsh, Skidaway Island, Georgia - 071411BT metaG (megahit assembly) | ecosystem: Environmental > Aquatic > Marine > Intertidal...
AGTTTATCATATTTTAAAAGAAAATGCAGAAAAGCAAGGTTACCTCAGTTGCAGATTTGATTTAATGATTAAATTACAAAAAGATTCTGTTTTAGCAGGTTGGTATAGCAATATTAATAGGTTACCAGACAAAGATATCGCTGAAAAGATGTCTAATGGAATTATTTTAGATAGGATTAAAGGTAAATCCGTATATAGACCAGAAGATTCTATAATGTCATATTATATGAAGTCTTTATTCAGTATTATAACAGAATCTGATGTAGTAGAAGATTTTGTTACAGAAAAAGTATATAAAGCAATTTGTTGCTCACATCCTTTTATTATAATAGGAAGTAAAAAGTATATTACAACATTACACTCACTTGGTTTTCAAACGTACGAAGAAATATTCGGAACATCTTATATTGATAATGAACATGATTTTCAAAGATTTGTTAAAAAAATAAAAATAATGCCGCTAGATGTAATTAAGGAAAAAATTGTTGCAGTAAAAAACAAAGTAGAATATAATTATAATCATTTTCTGCAAACACCTTTACCGTTTAATCAAATAATTGAAGATATTTATAAAGTATTAGAAAATGAATAAAACCTTTTGTATATATCCTTGGATAAATTTCCATACAACAACTGAAGGAAGATGTAAGCTATGTTGTCATGTTTACACAGAAGATTATATTAAAGTAGGTGATAATGATGCTATTGTAGGGCATCATGATATAGATCAAATATGGTTCGGTGATTATATGGAAAATGTTCGTAATAAAATGCTAAATGGAGAGCCAGTTAAAGAATGTAGCAGATGTTATGAACACGAATTAAAAGGTATAGAAAGCAGTAGAGAATGGGCTAATAAAAATTATTTTACTAAACAATATCTAAGTTTAGAATATCCTAAACATTTAGAGTTAAGATTAGGAAATAAATGTAATTTAAAATGTAATAGTTGTTGGAGTGTTAGTAGTAGTAATTTATATAAAGAGCGTAAAAAAATTATGTCTATAGATAAGGACATTCCAGAATGGATCAATAATCAATGGCATCATGAAATTAACATTGTGGAAAGTTTTGATTTTAAATGGTTTGAAACTAAAGAATTTTCGACTTTTATTGATAAAGTTAGTCCTACACTAGAAAAATTATATTTAACAGGAGGAGAACCAACTTTAATAAAAGCAAATGTAAATGTGTTAAATTCTTTAATAAAATATAATAATAATAGTTGTTATGTAGCATGGACTACTAATTTAACATCTTGGCCACAAGAATTTTATGAATCTTTAGATTTTTTTGATAGCAGTGAAGTCCAAATGAGTATTGATGGATATAAATCTTCAAACACATACATCAGATATCCTACCGAATGGGATATTGTAGAAAAAAATTTTAAAAATGCGTTGGATTTACCTAGTAAAGTTTCGTTGAAAGTATATTTTGTTGTACAAGCTTGGAATCTGTTAGATATTAGAAAGCTTGTAACATGGTTAGAAACATTTGAAAGGAAAATTGATTTTGTACCTATATTTTTAGAGTATCCGGATCAGTTACATTCAACAGTTTGGCCTAAAGAAGTGATTGAATTTATAATTAATGATTTACAAAAGATTTATACAAAAAGGCACAGTAATTCAATAGAGAGAATTATAAATTATTTACATGATTCTATTTATGATAAAAAGAAAATAACAAAAATGAAAGAATTCATTGCCATTAACGATAAATATAGGAAAATTAAATTTAAAGATATATTTCCTTATTTCCATCAAATAATAGAAAAAGAGTGCAAGATTTAAAAGCAATTATACCAGCAAAAGAAAAATGGTGTAGTATAGTTTGGCAAGTAAATGATTGGTGCAATTACAGGTGCTCATACTGCAATGATTGGAACTGGGCTGGTAGGAACAAGAATGATAAAAACATTAATTTAATTGTAAACACTCTTGAAAATATAATAAATTTTTATAAAAAAAATGGATATAGATATTTTAAATTGTATCTTAGTGGTGGTGAACCGACTTTTTGGGACGGACTAATTCCTGTTGTAGAAAAATTTAGGGAGTTAGTAACTTGGCCAGGCAGTTGTGTTGGAATCAATACAAATTTTAGTAGATCAACAACTTGGTGGGAAGAAAATCATCATTTATTTGAAGATGTTGTTGCCAGTTATCATGCAGAATGGACTAAAGAAGAAAAATATCTTAATTCTTTTAAATTTTTACAAACGAAGAAAAACTATTTAGGCAGTCGTATAATGATGCATCATCAGCTATTTCAACAATGTATTAACTTTGGTGAACGTATAAAAAAAGAGTGTCAAAATTATATAATAGAATATGCTCCTGTTTATGACGAATTAAGACCAACAACTGACCCTTACAATTATAATGAGAAATGGCAAATGGATTTTTTTAAAAATAATAGTACAGTTTATAAACAAACTGTGCCAATTAAAAAAAATCCTAATTATGCATGGGCGAAAATAGAATTTATTGACGGTACAACATCTCCTATCAACACAAATGCTTTAATAACTGAAAGGAAAAATTTTTTCAAAGGATGGACTTGTAATATCCATGAAAGTTTGCATATTCATCCAAATGGAAAAATTCAAGCTGCAAGTTGCGGAGTTGGTCCAGTTCTTGGCAATATTGTTCTTGGAGAATTTAATAGTCATTTAGTAGAAGGTGTAATTTGTCCAAAAAACCATTGTCATTGTGCAGCTGATTTTAACATTACAAAATTTAAACAAAGAACATAGATATAATTTAAAAAATGGTAGTAGATAAAAATAAATTGCTAAAAGAATCTAAAACATTTTGTATGTTTCCGTGGATGCATATTTACTCTAATCCTGACGGAACTACATGGCCCTGCTGTAATACTGAGCCTGAAGTTATAAATGAATCGTTGGAGAACAAGACTTTAGAAGAAATTTTTGTTAGCGAAAAATGGAATCAGTTGCGATTAGACATGCTTGAAGGAAAAGAAAATCCAGCATGTAGAAAATGCTATGCAGTTGAAAAAGCAGGCGGTGCAAGTTATAGAAGTTATGCAAATAAAGATTTTGGTAATAATATTGATTTGGTAGACAATACTTTACAAGATGGTAGTTTAGAATCGGTACAATTTAAATATATAGATATTAGGTTTAGTAATCAATGTAATCAGGCATGTGCAACATGTGGGCCTGAATTTAGTACTTATTGGCAAAAATTATTAATAGATAATGACAGATTTTTTGATAAATTTAAAAAATTTTATAGGTTATCAAATCATTCAAAAGAGAACATTTTTGAACAGTTAAAACCTCATTTTCCTACTGCTCAAGAAATTTATTTTGCAGGCGGCGAACCTCTAATTATGGATGAGCACTATCAAATATTAAATCATCTAATAGATATAAAAGCTAATGATACTGTAAAGTTAAGATACAATAGTAATTGTAGTAATTTTTACTATAAAAAAAGTAGTGTTATAAATTTATGGAATAAATTTAAATATGTTAAGTTAGGAGCAAGTGTAGATGCTGTTGAAGATGTTGCAGAGTTAATAAGATTTGGTACTAATTTTAAAACGTTATCTAGTAATTTAAAAGAAGCATTAACTTGTGAAAATTTAATATTACAATATGATACTGTTGTAAGTGTACTAAACATTGATCATTTACCTTATATGTATGATTATTTGTTAGAAAATGATTTAGTGAATAAACAAACATGGTTTACACTTAATTTAGCCTTCACCCCTCTTCCTTTTAGTTTAACTAGTTTAATACCTAAATATAAAGAAAAATATTCCAAAAAAATATTAGATTATGCAGATTCTTTAGAAAATAGAAAAGTTAAAAATATAGGAACATCGGCAAAAGAATTTTTAATTAATCAGTTAAGAGCAATACCTAATTTCATGTATGGAAGTGATACTTGGGAAAAAGATGAAAAATGGTATGGGTTGCATGCACTTGTAGGTTGGACTATTAGAGATCATCAAGCTTTTGAAAATCTTATACCTGATGTTTATGATATGGCATTTAATATAGCAAACAGATATGATAGAAATGGAAACAGAATTTCCTAAATATTTCTGTATGGCACCTTGGGTGCATATGAGTATATGGCAAACAGGAGATGCTTATCCATGCTGTATTTACGATTGGCAAACACCAATTGGCAATATAAATCAGCAAGGAATTTATCAAACTTGGAATAGTCAAAAAATGAAGCAGTTACGCCTTGAGATGCTAAGAAATATTCCAGCACAAGGCTGTACAAAGTGTTTTGATTATGAAAAGAAAGGTATTTTATCTTATAGGCATAAGATGAATAAAGATTATAAACATCATTTTGATTTAGTAAAGTCTACAGATGAAACTGGCAAAGTAGAAAAATTGAATATTGCATATTTTGATGTAAGATTTTCAAATTTGTGTAATATGAAATGCAGGTCTTGTGGTGCTCACTTTAGTAGTAAATGGGGAGAAGATCTTTACGGATCTCCTAAGATTATTGAAATCGAGTATGAGAATTTATGGGAAGAAATTGATCTTTTGTTGCCAAATGTAGAAGAAATTTATTTTACAGGAGGAGAAAGTTTATTCATGCCTCAGCATTATAAATTGTTAGATAAACTAATACAAAAAAAGTTGTTTCCAAAATTAACGTATAATAGTAATGCAAGTAGATTAAATTTAAAAAATAATCATGTTGCAGATTATTGGAAGTATTTTACTGATATAGAATTTTATATTAGTTTTGATCAAATATATGATAAGGCAGAATTTGCTAGACACGGTCAACAATGGAATATTATTTATAAAAATTTAATGTATATTAAAAACAATTTAAAACATGTTAAATTACGTCCTAATCCGACAATTAGCGTATTAAATATTTTAGATTTAGCTAATATAGTAAAATTTTGTTTCGATGAAAAAATTTCATACAAATATCAAATGAATATGAACAATTTACTTATAACTCCTGAATATTTAAGTTGCACTATATTACCAAAAAGGTTAAAACAACTTGCAGAAGAAAGAATTAATTTTTTTATTAAAGAATTAAAATCTTATGACATTGAAAAAAATAATTTAGAAAAACTAAAACATAGTTTTTTAAAAGTTATAGAATTTATGTATAGTGCAGATAATACTCATATGATACCTATTTTTAAAAAAGAAATGCAAAGTTTAGATAAAAAAAGAGGTGAAAATTTTGTTAAAACCTATCCAGAAATGACAGAGTTGTATGATTGAAAATAAAGTATTTTGTATGATGCCGTGGATACATATGCATGTTTGGCCTGCAGGTACAGTTTATCCTTGTTGCATGGCCGACCCAGAATTACCTATAGGAGATCTTAATAATAATTCAATTTATCAAATTTGGAATAGCAATAGTATGAAAAATTTACGGAAAAATATTCTTGCTAATAAAAGATCTCCTGAATGTAAACGTTGCTATGAATTAGAAGAAAATAATATACATACTTTAAGATTAAGTTCTAATGAAAATTTTAAGCATAGATTAGAAAAAATACATAGCACTAAGGAAGATGGGTCGGTTGAAAAGTTTAATATGTATTACATGGACATACGGGTAAGTAATCTTTGTAATTTAAAATGTAGATCTTGTGGACCTCAGCTTAGTAGTAGCTGGTATGAAGATCATATTAGTTTACATGGAGATATACAACAACAGAAAATTTTAAAAGTTAATAAAAACTTTGTTAAAGATTTATATCCATTATTATTAGATGTTGAAAGAGTTTATTGGGCAGGTGGTGAACCGTTAATAACTGAAGAACATTATGATATTTTAGACTTTTGGATAGATAATAATAAAACAAATATTAAATTAGATTACACAACTAATTTTACTCAAATGAGGTATAAGAAAAAAACAATATTTGAGTATTGGAATTTTTTTAAGAGTGTTAGAGTAGCAGCTAGTTTAGATGCAAATTATAAAAAAGGAGAATTTTTAAGGAAAAATATTTCATGGAGTCAAATTGTTCAAAATAGAAAAGACATGATAAAAGAATGTCCGGATGTATATTTTGAAATAACTCCTACTGTAAGTGTATACAATGTTTTTAATTTACCGGATTTTCATAAAGAATGGATTGAAGCAGGGTTGTTACGTCCGGAAAACTGGAGAATAAATATTTTGCTAGATCCTGTTTATATGAGATTACAAATTTTACCTATAGAATTGAAAAAATCTGTAACAAAAAAATACGAAAATCATATCAAATATTTAGAACAATTTCCAAATACAAAAAATGTTATAGATGGGTATAACAGTATCTTATCTTTTATGTCTGTAGGCAGGGAAAAGGAAATACATAGATTTAAAATTAAGACAAAATTATTAGATGAATTACGAAATGAAAACTTTAGAGATGTCTTTCCAGAATTAACAGAAATTGCTTATGAATAGTAAAATTGTAGATTTTTTTAGTTTACCAGATGCTCGATCAAAAGATAAAATTAAAAAACCTAATAAAGTAACAGCAGAAGATAAACATACTGCTACACTTGAGATTATAAAAGAATTAAGTAAAGTAAGCCAAAAAGGGCTTGAAAATTTAGAAATTAATTACAATGTAGACAGAAAAACAAAAATTGTTCTTTGCTTATTGCCAGAGTGGGATTCAAATTTTCCTCCATATAACTTAGCAAAGCTTGCAGGCGCAATAAAAGCAAGCGGTTTTTTTTGTAAAAGTTTTGATTTAAACGCAGGAGCTCATCATTATTATCAAAATTTAGATAACAAATTAGATTATTATCCTTGGTCTCCCTTACGAGATTTTCATTGGCAAAATAATTTATATTTTGAGGAATTGCATCCTGTGTTACAACCTTATTTTGATAAAAAAATACAAGAGATCGTTGAAATATCTCCGGATATTGTAGGTCTTACACTTTATTATTGTAATTATGAACCTTCTATTTATGTTGCAAATGAGCTAAAAAAATTCTTACCTAATATTAAATTTGTTGTAGGAGGACCTCATACTCATAATAGTTTTTTCAAAAGCAATAGTATTTTTGATTACGTTGTAAATGGAGAAGGTGAAAAACCTTTATTAGATATTTTAGAACAAATAGAGCAAGAAAAAGAAGTAGAGTTTACAGATAAAAATGATAATAGTTTTTTTATTAGACAACCTGAAAACCAACGATATAATTTAAGTACTCTCCCATCACCTGATTATTCTGATTTTGATTTTTCACTTTATAAATTTCCTAATGGAGCATTGTGTGAAATTAGTAGAGGTTGTATTGCTAAATGCACATTTTGTGAAGAAACCCATTTTTGGAAATACAGGCAAAGAACTGCATTAAGCACACTAGAAGAAATTGAACGTATGTATTATACCTATGGTACAAATGTTTATTGGTTTATAGATAGTTTAGTTAATGGAAATTTAAATGAGTTAAGAGCTTTTTGCAGGGCAGTTCATCGGAAAGGATTAAAAATACACTGGACAGGATATGCTAGGTGCGACGGCAGAATGGATTTAGAGTATTACAAAGATTTAAAAAAGGGAGGCTGTACAGTTTTAAATTATGGTATTGAAAGCGGTAGTCAGAAGGTCCTTGATAAAATGGATAAAAAAGTTACTGTTGAAGAAATGGAAGCAAATTTTAGAGATGGCAGTGCTGCTGGCATAGGTGCAATGACAAACTGGATAGTTGGTTTTCCTAATGAAAGACATATCGATTTTGATAATACTTTAACATTTTTGTACAGAATAAAAGATAAAGGGTTATTATCTATAGCGCAAGGAACAGGATTTGTAGTAGGAGTAGATACTATAGTAGGACAAAATTTTGACAAATTTGATCTCTTGCCCTATTATTATTATGATCATTGGATAACAAAGGATTTTAAAGCAAGTATTGCTCACAAAATGGTAAAAAATAAGCTTTTCAGTATATTTACAGACTTGATTAAGACAGACGAGGCTTGCGCTAAACCAACTAGAGAAAGGTTAGCTCAGGAACATTATAGAGTTGATTTTTTGAATCCTGAGTTAGAAAAAGAAATACAATATACTTCAAAAGATTTTAATTATAATATAATAAATTCAAATATAGGACCATTCCAAGATAGTTTAATGAATGAAATTTGGCCTTTTTTTCATATTTTGTGGAAAATAAAAGGTGGTTATAGTTTTCAACTGCTATTTAATATTAAGTTAGATCAAGAAGAATGGGGTATCAGGGGGTCGGCACCACTTAATTCTCTAATTAAATTTGATATTGATAATAATGGCAAATGGAAAGCCGATTGTACATTTGAATATAAGCAAGAAGATTATAATGGATGGAATGATGTAAAATGGAAAGATCATTGGGGAAAAGAATTTTGTGCTCCAGATCCAGTAGGACCAGTGTGGAAAGTAACAGATTTTACAAGAGATACAAGTAACAGTGCAATACGTGCAAGAAAACTTGCTTGGAGAGATGATATTAAATATGATAATAGAGATCCGAAAAATGCTTTTAACGAAGACGAATATACGCAAATAGTACAAGAATTTTTAAATTATAGAAATATAAATTTTAGTTTTAATTATGAGTTCAAAAACAATGGAAAATGGTAGTAGATTAACAGATACTTATTGCTATCATATAATGCAAGGAGTAAGTATTTCTGGTGTAGGTAGAGCAAGGCCTTGTTGTGTGTCTGAGCCTATGAATATTAAAAATTTTGTCTCTCCAGAAAGTTTAAAGATTTTTTCTAATGATAATGATAAAGGACATGTTTGCAGTAATTTAGAAGAACTAATTAATGATCCTGTTTTAAAAAAAATAAGGGCAAATATGTTACTAGGAAAACGTTCTGATGAATGCAAATATTGTTATGCAAGAGAAGATGCAGGATTAACAAGTTTTAGACAAATACATAATGACATACATGAAGATAAAATAGATAAAAAAATTAAAAATGTTAGGGCTGATGGTTTTTTAAAAACAGAAGCAATTTCGTATTTGGATATTACTTTAGGAAATATTTGTAATTTAAAATGTAGGACTTGTAATCCCTGGTCTAGTCATAGTTGGTTAGAAGAAGCTAAAGTTATTCCTCATATTAATATAGATAGTAAATATTCATTAGAAAATTATGTGAATTCAGAACAGTGGTATGTTCATGCATTTAAAACAGGTTTTTTTGATGATGTTTTACCTAATGTAAAACATATAAATTTTTTAGGAGGAGAGCCTTTAGTTGTAGAGGTGCATTATGAGTGGCTGCAAAAAATAGTTGAAAAAGGATTATCAAAAGAAATAGAATTGCATTATAACACAAATCTTACAACTTTACCTAGGAAAATTTTAGAAATTTGGAAATATTTTAAGATGATACATTTATCATTAAGTATTGATGCAGTAGGTAAATTAGCATATTATGTTAGATATCCTAGCAAATGGAAAAATATTGAAAAAAATGTAGATAAGTTAATTGTTTATTCAACTAATAGTAAAAATTTCAGTGTTCAGACTCATTTAACATTAAGTGTACTAAATATTTTTGATATTGATAATGTATTAAATTGGTGTATAGAACAATATAATAAATGGCATTTTATAGATAATAAAAGTTTTGTTCATTATGGGTATAGAAATATGTTACCTCATGTAAACATAGTAGAAAATCCCGAATATATGCATGTAAGGCATCTTCCCAATGATGTAAAGAACATTGTTTGTAAAAAAATAGACAAAGTGTGTCAATATATTTCTCACTTAGGCATTCCTGATTGGGAAATTAACAAATTGAATGACATTTTAAATTTAAAAAGTATGATTAATTTAGATAGGAACGAAAAAAGTTGGAATAAATTTATTGAAAATACTAATGCAAGCGATGCATTTAGAAAATTATCTATTAAAGAATATATAAATTGGACAAATACACACATATGAAAACGCTTGTATCTATAGGATGTAGTCACATGGCTGGATCCGAATGTGATGGTAAAGGTACTGATACTCCTATACAACGATCTAAATCTTTTCCAGCTAGAATTGCAAAGGATATTAATTACAATTATATAGATTATTCTGTTCCTGGTGCAAGTAACGAATCTACTTTTAGAAAATTAGTAGAATTTGTAACAGAAAATACTAACTATAAAGATTACTTTTTTTTAATTGGAATAACTAGTCCTTATAGGTTAGAGTTAAAATATTCTAAAGATAATAATTATGTACATGGTACATGTCTAGATCCAGCAATACAAGAACAAGAAAAAAAATATTTTCCGTTAACTTCTGGTACAATGGATAGTATTATACAAGAAAAGAGTATGAGAGCGTTAAAAACTAATCTTAGTTTGTGGAATGAAGAGTTACGAGAACATCAAACTATTGTGATAGCATATGCAATCCAAAGAATTTGTATTAGTTTAAACTTAAACTATTTTATATTAAATACCTGTCATGAATTATGGCCTAACGGAAGAGAAAAAAGTTTAGCAATATGCAATAACTTAGATTGGACTTATTATGATCATCCGTTAGAAAGAGAGTATTCTTACTTTTTTAGAGCAAAGGAAATCTACAAACTAACTAATATTACACCTTATGGACATCATTATGAAGAAGCGCATGTACTTTATTCGAAATATTTGTTGGATAAATTAAAATCTCTTTATAAGTTCGATTAACTTATGTTTGATATTTTTTATATATCTAATGTCAAAGATGAAAACTTTTTTAAAATAAAAAGCATTTACATTACTGTAAAAAAAGTTGACACAATTGAAGAAGCTCAAGAAAAATCCTTAACAAAATTTTTATGGGTTATTTGGAATGATGTTGATGTAGAATTTAATTTTGATTTTATTCCTGATGAATGGAGTCAAAATATTACCCATGTGTTTAAAAATGACAATTGGTATGACGGTGTATGGTTATTACCAAAAGATATTAAGTTATCAAAAAAAGAAATAGAAAATAGATTTATTGTATCAAGAAAAGAAGTTGATCTTGTTGTATCAAAACCTATTAGTTTTGATATTTTTACTATAGAAACCTATAATGATTATTTATATGCTTTAGAAAATTCTAAAACCGAAATGTTTTGGGGCACGTGTAGTTCTATAGATACAGAAAATTTTAATTTTAATTTTTATTTTCCTTTTTATGATAGATATAACAGGACAGAAAATCATGCATTTATACATAGAGTAGGAGATAAAGATTATTATAATGGGTTGTTTTTATTTTCTAAGCATAAACCAGTTACTAAAAAAGAAATTGATTATAGGCACTTAGTTTCTCGTAAGGAATGGGACATAGTTGCAAGTACACCTGTTAAGTATGATCAATTTAATATTGAAACATATGATGATTATCTATATGCATTAGAAAATTCTAAAACTGAAATGTTTTGGGCAAATACACCTAATATAGATACAAGCAATTTTGATTTTGATATGTATTTTACCCACGATAATGAATATGATAGAAAGATAAATCACGCATTCATCCATAGGGTTGATGATAAAGATTACTACAATGGATTGTTTTTATTATCTAAGCATAAAATTTTATCAAAAAAAGAAATTGAATTTAGACATTTGGTTTCACGTAAGGAATGGGACATAGTTGCAAGTACACCTGTAAATTACGCTATAATGAATGTAGATAATTACGATGATTATTTGCATGCATTCAAAAATTCCACTACAGAATTATTCTATGCAGTTCCGATGCAAGTTAAAGATATAGTTATTCCTAATTTATATTTTACACACGATGACGAATATAATAGAAAAGAAAATCATACATTCAAAAACATATGTAACGGAGAAGAAAAAGACAATGGAGTCTTTTTATGTTCAAAACATAAACCTATTAGTAAAAGAGAGCTTGAGCATCGACATATTGTACATAAAAAATCTTGGGATATTGTTGTCTCTAGGCACAGGCCATATGATGTAGTGTTTATGAGTTATGATGAAGCATTGGCAGACAAGCACTATGAGGAATTGTTAAAGAAAGCACCTTACGCTACTCGGGTTCATGGTGTAAAAGGTATCCACCAAGCACATATACAGGCAGCAAAGCAATCGCAGTCTGAGATGGTATGGATTGTAGATGCCGATGCTATATTGTTGGATGATTTTAACTTTGATTTGTTTGTTGAGAAATGGGATAGAGAAACAGTTCACGTATGGAGATCAAAAAATCCTATTAATAATTTAGTTTATGGTTATGGAGGAATAAAATTATTTCCCCGACAACTTACTGTCAACATGGATACTTCAAAGCCTGATATGACTACCTCAATCACAGATAAGTTTAAAGCTATGCAAGAAGTATCTAATATTACTGCATTTAATGTTGATGAGTTTTCGACTTGGAAATCTGCTTTTAGAGAATGTTGTAAATTAGCATCTAAGGTAATTGATAGACAAAAGTCTCAAGAAACTGAACAAAGATTAGATATATGGTGTACAATTGGCGAGGATAAAGAATTTGGAAAATATTCTATAGCTGGCGCAAAAGCAGGAAGAGAGTACGGTTATAAAAATCAAGATGATGTAGAAGCATTAAAGAAAATAAATGATTTTGATTGGTTAAAGGTTTATTGGAATGAATATAAAAATTTTAAAGAAATTAGAATAGATTAATTCGTTACATCCTAAAAACGTTTTAGATTTGGGCTGTGGTTATAATGAATTTAAAGGAAAAATACATAATTTACTAGGGTTAATCAATAGTAAATAAATATTAAAAAGCAGTATGATGAAAATAGGATATATAGGCTTAGGCAAGCTAGGCATGCCCTGTGCCGAAGCAATTGTAGATAAAGGATTCTTAGTCGAAGGATATGATATCAATACTGTATACAGCAAAAAAGTTCTTGTCTTAGACAGCATCGAATCAGCAGTAAAAAATAAAGATATTGTTTTTGTAGCAGTACCTACACCACATAGCAAAATGTATGATGGCGCGACACCATCCACAGATTTACCACCAAAGGATTTTACATATAATATAGTTACAGATGTTCTAATAGAAGCTAATAAGCATATGAACAAGAATCAATTATTAGTTCTAATTAGCACAGTTCTGCCAGGCACTGTAAGACGTGAGTTTGCTAAGTTAGTAACGAATACAAGACTTATTTACAACCCATATCTTATTGCTATGGGAAGTGTAGCATATGATATGGTAAATCCTGAAATGGTAATGATTGGCACTCAAGATGGTAGCGAAACAGGCGACGCCAAACTGTTAAAAGAGTTTTATCAAAACATTATGGAGAATGATCCACGTTATGTAATTGGAACTTGGGATGAGTGTGAATGTATTAAAGTATTTTATAATACTTTTATTTCAGCAAAGCTAAGTTTAGTTAATATGATACAAGACGTAGCTGAACGTCAAGGTAATATAAATGTTGATGTCGTTACAGAGGCACTAGCTCAGTCAGATAAACGTATTATGGGCCCACAATATATGACAGCGGGTATGGGCGATGGCGGAGCGTGTCATCCAAGAGATAATATTGCTCTGCGCTGGATGAGTCAACAGTTAGATTTAGGATATGATATTTTTGATTGCATTATGCAAGCTAGGGATATTCAAGCAGAAAATTTAGCTACAGTATTAGTAACAGAATCTCAAAATAATGATTATCCAATAGTAATACACGGTAAAGCATATAAGCCAAATGTCGCATACACGGAAGGTAGTTACAGTATGTTGGTTGGACACTATTGTGAAGCAATGGGAGTAAAGCCAAACTATTTAGATCCATTGACTGGTGATAACTACGAACCACTTGGACCTTGTGTATTTTTATTAGCTCATAACTCATATGTTACCTATCAACATACAGGACAAAATTATGAGAATAAGCTATACTGTAAAATTCCTAATGATTCAATTGTAGTAGATCCGTGGAGAGCCTATAAAAATGATAAATGCAAAGTAATTCATTACGGTAATACTCGCCATGTATGATATTGTTTTTATTTCATATAATGGGCCAAATGCTGATGAAAACTGGGCAGCATTAAATGGTGCACAGTTGGTGCAGATAAACCTTATGGAGAGCATGCCATAGCAGGGGCTAAAGCAGGCAGAGAATATGGTTATAAACATACAGGCAATGTAGAAGCATTAAAACAAATAAATGATTGTGATTGGTTAAAGGAGCAATTTGACAGTAACTAAAATTTTAAACGGCATTGAATATTTGTATCCAGAAAATAATTTGATAGCACAAATAAAAAGAACTCTCAATTCATTTCCAGAATGCGAAGAGGCACTTACAGATGCGTTGTCTATTGGCCAACTGAAGAGTAAAATGTGGCTTATCGATCATCTACCAAATAATTTAGGTATTGTGTTTATTTGTGCAGGATGGTATGCTGTATTAGCGAGTATTATGTTTGAAAGTAATTTAAGGTTTGATAAAATTAGATCATTTGATATTGATAAATCTTGCGCTAATATCGCTGATACATTTAATAGAAAATATGTAGTTAATGGTTGGAAATTTAAAGCATCTACATTAGATATTCATAAATTAACATATCCGCTTACATATACAACATATCGAAAAGATGGCAGTAGTGTTGACTTGACAGAAATGCCTAATACAATTATAAATACATCATGTGAACATATAGATAATTTTAGGTTATGGTATGATCATTTACCGCCTAATGTATTATTATGTTTACAAACAAATAATTATTTTGAAATAGAAGACCACATCAATTGTTCAAAATCGTTAGATCATTTCGCAGAAACAACTCCAATGTCTAATGTATTATTTGAAGGAGAGCTTCCTCTAGAAAAATATAATAGATTTATGAGAATTGGCTACAAATAAATTTTATTGTAAAATTTAAATTTAGTAAAATCAAAAATATATTGTCTTCCATGAGGAGGCAGAACTATTTTTCCAAAGTCTTTATGTAAGTCGTTATCATATATAAAATTTGGAATAGTAGTTTTGCTTACTTCAACTAGTTTGTCTAAATTATATTCTGCCACTTCTCTTGTTATGTGCCACAATTCATATGGATCTCTATTACAAAGATTTTTTACTTGCTCAACTACGGCAGTTATTCTATCTGATAATTTTTCATAATTGTCAAACTCATAATTAAATATAGAGTCATATAATTTGAATCCGTAATCTTGTAATTTTTTGTGTGCATATTGTTGCCCAACAATTATGAATGGTTTCAACATTGCTAAACAATAGCTAGTTTTTTCTGTAAAGAATATCTTATTATCAAATAATGATTGATGTTCAGTTTCTGGAACAATATGAATTGGTGCTTTATACCATTCGTTGGGCAAATACATTTTTACTAAATTAATCTGTTTTAAGTGGGTATCTTTTTCTTTGTAAGTATAATGCCTTTGTGATGCAAATGTTTTTATTTCTGGAGTCCAATGCTTAAAAATGTTGTTACTTTTTGGAATTTGTAAAACGTTGATATATCCATTATTTTCTAATTGCTGTTTGTAGATTTCATCTAAAAGTAAACCTCGATGCTCTCTAAATTTTGCATTCATACATATAAATGTTTTATCAAACTTATAATTTATTAATTCAAATGGATCTAGATTGTATTCCTGATATAAATGCAAATCGCCTAAGCCAGTATTAAACCAGAAAGTTGGCCAATGTGTGATTGTAATATTTTCTTCAAGAACTCCTAACCGCCTTTCTATACGTTTTTTATCTATGTCAAGATTACAAATAAAATGTAGTTTTAATTTTTTATAAATTTTACTAGATCGACTAGCTTTATGAAAAGTAACTGGCCAAGTATATTCATGTGGATAAACTATGAAAAATTTGCCTTTTTTCATATTTTTTAGAACATATTGTACTTGAGTTGAAATAGTGCTAGATTGGCGAAACCAATGCTCGCCATTTTCTTTTATGTATAGATAATTATTCATGAGAATTTTCTCGCTAATTAGAGTACACTTAATAAATCAGTAGTTACACTTGATTTCTCTACAAACTACCCAATATCTATAAGTTGTAATTGATTATTCCATCTTTTTTTCAGTGTAGTGTTTTTTTGACATAAATATTTAAAATTATATTTATATAGGTATTATGGAAAAAATAACAGCAGTTTTGCCTTGTAGATTAGGCAGTACAAGATTAAAATTTGATAAACAGTCAGCTCCGTTTGGTGATACAACGCTAATAGAATTAAAAGTTAACCAATTATTAAAATCAAAACTAATTAATGATATAGTATTATCAACCGATGATGAAAAGATTTTTAAAAAATTTGCCAATGTTGACAGAGTAAAAGTTTACGAAAGAGATTCAAAACTATTGCATAGCACTGATAGTAATTCATTAATAGAAGTTTGTTTTCAACATGTACCTAACGGTTATGTATTGTTAACTCATTGTACAGTTCCATTTTTTGACGAGTATGATAAGGTAATTGAATATTACAAAGCAAATAATTGCGATTCAGTTTCAACAGCAAGAAGAATTGGATCTTTTGTAATGGATGGCGTTAATATAATGAATTGGAACCGCACAGGTAGTAATGACTTGTGGCCTAAAACACAAGAATTACCAAAATGGTATGAAATAGATAGTGCTGTAGAACCGTTTATGCATATAGACATAATGAAAGAACGTTATGATAGAGTAGGTTACAGGCCAATGTATTATGAAACCAACGCTTTACAATCAATTGATATTGATACTGAAGAGGATTGGAAGTTAGCAGAAACTCTTTATAAAAAATTAAATGGATAACGATTTATTTCATAAATTTTTTAATAACACTAAAATTGTTGATCATGTTGGCGAAATTATTCCTGCTACTTATAATGATTGGATTGAATATCGTAATAATTATGATTTTTTCTTAGGTCATATCAAACCAAGAACATTTGATAGCGTAAAATCATATTTTACACGTAGAAAATTATATAATAAATATATCTCAAGAAATGATATAACTTTTTTAAGTGCGTATGGAAAGATGCCTGTTGAAAAATTTCATACTATAGATAGAGTTATTAGCATAGCAAGTGACATCGCGATAAATGAAATTTTTAGTCCTCCTATATTTTTTTACCATAATAATGAAATTCATCCAGGAAAATTTCTAGCAAAGGCATGTAATATATTAGACAAATCATTACCAGTCCTAGTCGTAAAAGATAAAACAACTAAACTGTCTGATAACTCTCTGGTATATTTAGATAGAAAACTAGAAAATTTATCTGATATATCATCTATATACAAAGGTAAAATTCATATGTTTTTTATAAGATATAACAAAAAAATATTCTTTCAAGCCTTTTCGTTATATAATACATGGAATAAATATGATCTCAACGGATGGTTAGATTATCCAGAATATGATTTCAAGAAATTTTGGATTGAATTTGAAAATGTTTGTAGTAAAGGTAATAAAGAAATTAGTTTTTATCATCCTTTGTTAAAGCGAAATATGAATATTCAGTATTCTAAAAAGACATCGCATATTTTTAAAGATTTTTTATTAAGTGACGGATATAGATTTTTCAACAATGAAGAAAATAGAACCTGATACATCGTCTGGTTTATATATGGAATGGGTAATGAACAATGTTTGTAACTATAAATGCAGTTATTGTTCTCCATCTTTGAATGATGGATCATTTCCTATAAAAGATTATGATAGAATTAAAATATTTTTTAACCAAATTACTACTCTGTACACTGGAGACAAGTTTTTATTTTTGACAGGAGGAGAACCAACTCTGTGGCCGCCATTAATTGATTTTGTAAATGAATTAGGAAATGAATATTATATAAAAATAGTAACGAATGGTAGTAGGACTGAAAGGTATTTTAAAAAGTTAGCACAATGTAATAATGTATATCAGATTGGCCTAAGTGTACATTTACAGTATGCTGACATTCGTCATATACAAAATATTGTAGAAATTTTAGGAGAACATACACAAGTTAATGTAGACATACTAGCTGATATAGATAATTTCCATAAAATTGAGGAATGGTTTGAAATGGCAGAGTCTTACAAATTAAAATGTGATATGATATGTAAACCAATACGAATGATAGACGGAGGCGCACAAAATTATTCCAGTTATCAAAAACAACTTCTAAAAAACTTGCGATATACCAATTCCTTACAAGCTAAAATTCTAAATGTTCCGCTCCACTTTAAAATTAATGGGCAATTAGTAAAATATCGAAATGTTTATGATATAATATCAAATAAACACCATGCATTCAAAAATTGGAAATGTAACATTGGTAAGCAGAGATTAGTTTTGTGGTATGACGGGTCGTTGTACGGAGCACAATGTTCTACAGCACGAAAACATAATTTTGGAAATATATATTCTGAATATTCAATTTATAATATGCCTGTAACTTGTGAAGATGACTTTTGTATGTGTTTGCCTGACATAAGAATTGAGAAAAATGTATAACTACGAAGACATCCGCCAAATACATCTAGAGGTTACCCAAAGATGTAACGCATCCTGTCCGATGTGCGATAGAAATCAAAACGGCGGCGCAATCAATCCACATATAAATCTAGACGAACTAACACTCCAAGATTGCCACAAAATATTCGAGCCAACCTTCATAAAACAGTTGAAGACAATGTATATGTGCGGAAATCTAGG
>Ga0181590_10001679_pt1 | contig 18663 bp, 20 predicted proteins | sample 071ome_34_FD_132446 | JGI IMG/M metagenome (GOLD analysis project Ga0181590, IMG submission 132446) | Coastal salt marsh microbial communities from the Groves Creek Marsh, Skidaway Island, Georgia - 071411BT metaG (megahit assembly) | ecosystem: Environmental > Aquatic > Marine > Intertidal...
GTTGATAAATATATAATGTAGGCATGAAGCCTATAACAGTATAGCAGTTGGCTTACTGTTTTAACAAGGAGAGAATATGAGAAGCATGCTCAGTATTCTTGCAATCCTTGGTTTGGTTTTACTACCATCATGTGCCTCAGTTGGAGCAGTGATTGAAGGTGGTAAAGAATTTACAACAGGCGTTATAGACGGATCTGTTAAGGCGGTTAGTACAGTTAGTGGAGCCGTTTTAGAAGATGTGTCTGACGTTGTCGAAACAACAGCAGAAGTCACACAAGGTGTGGTGGAAACTGTTAGTAAAGAAATCGACGAGCAAACCGACGAACTGCAAGACGCTCCAAAAAAGGACTAAGCCTGTTCTCCCGTCGCAAGGAGAGTAAGGCAAGTAATAATGAGGATATCAAAATGTTGATTAAACAAATTAAACAATATTGTACAAACAATCCTCAGGAGTGCGAATAAATGAAAGCGGCAGTACTAATACTACTGTCGCTTTTTTCTTTGACAGCACAAGCAGAACTCGATCTCACTCTACCTAAAATTCAGTATGACCCAGATTACTGTGAAAAATATCATTGCAACTTTAAACCAAAACGTATACTACCCAAATTTTTATTTAATAACACAGTAACTCGTAACGACAGATTTATTTTTTACAGTCTAAATGTGCTTGATGTATGGAGCACTCATAGGGCTATATCGGGTGGCTATGCAACTGAAATAAACCCATTATTACCAGATCGTCCCAGTTTAGCCAGATTGGTCACACAAAAAACAATGTTGATTGGTGCGTATGAATATGCCCATTGGTTAGACAATAAAACGTTTATAGTAACTATGAATGTAGTGATGAGCGGGGTGGTTGCTAACAACGTTCACGTTATTCTAAACAACGAATACTGATAAATATTACTATGAAATGGTTATACAGCGGATGGGCCGTTGCCATCACAATAGTGTTATTAGCGGCTCTGAGAATTACTGATCCTGTCCCCCTACAAAGTCTAAGAAGTCAGACATTTGACTACTACCAAAAATTAGATGAAATCAACGAAAGCAATGATGTTGTACTATTAAATATTGGTGAACAAAGTCTATCGGTTAACGGACAGTGGCCCTGGCCCAGACAATATTTTGCTCAGTTAATAGTAGACTTAGCAACTAAAAATTCTGGTGTTATAGGTTGGACAGTGATGTTCCCAGAAGCCGATAGGTTTGGCGGCGATAATGTTTTTGCAGATTTTTTAAATCAAAATGTTGTAAATGTTCCTGGTGCTAGAAGAAACCCTGTAAATTATAATGTGCTTAGCCAAACTCCTAGTGTGAAAGGAATTAAAGATACAGGACCACATATAGGCACAGGAACAATAGGACCTGTACCTGCACAAGAATATTTGCTCACGTGGCCCAACCTAGTTACTAATATTCCTATTTTAGAAGTAGCAAGTAATGGTAAAGGTGTTAATGCATCAGCACCACAACCAGACAATCAAACAAGAACATATCCACTTGCTATCACAGTAAGTGATAAAATATATCCTAGTTTTGCTGTGGAAATGCTGAGAGTAAAAACAGGTAGACCTAGTTATGTTATAAAAACAAGCGAAATTGGCATACAAGAAGTTGCTGTTCCACCATACGAGCCTATTATTACACAACCAAACGGAACAGCATACATAAGATTTAATAACACGTTTGAAGAAATTGAATACACTGGTGCAGACAGTGTACCTGATTTAGCCGGTAAATTTGTAATAGTAGGAGTTACAGCAGAAGGTATCGCTAACCCTGTACCTACTCCAAGAGGCAATTTATATCCACAGCATATACAAGCCCATATGCTACAGAATTTTATAGATGGTAGTAACATAACACGAAATGAATTATCGTCGCTTGTAGAGCTTCTGTGTGCGTTATTGAGCATGATTTTAATTGCTATAGTGATATACAAACTACCTGTATGGGCAGGATTAGTAACTACAGTTACAGTTATAGGGGGAATTGTATATTATAGTGTACATTCTTACACTACCAATCTTGTTTTATTTGATGCAACATTTCCTGCCATAAGTGCGTTCTTAATTTTTTCACATGCCAGTTTTAACAATTTTTGGATACAGTTTAAATTGCGTGAACAAATTAAAAAACAATTTGAACATTACCTTGCTCCAGCAATGGTTAAAAAACTACAAAAAAATCCAGAACTGCTACAGTTAGGTGGCGAAACAAAAACAATGACATACTTGTTTTCAGACATACGTGGCTTTACACCTATAAGCGAACAGTTTAAAACTGATCCACAAGGATTAGGTAAACTAATTAACAAATATATGACGCCTATGACAAATTTAGTTATGGAGAACAATGGCACAGTGGACAAATACATTGGAGACGCTCTCATGGCAATATGGGGTGCTCCACTTGACATAGAAGACCATGCTCAACAAGCCGTGGATACAGCAAGGGCTATGGAACCAGCATTGGCAAAATTAAATAAAGAATTACGTGAAGAAGGACTCATGGAGTTATCTATTGGTATTGGAATCAATACTGGTGATGCTGTTGTGGGTAATATGGGATCTGATCAAAGATTTGATTATAGTGTATTAGGCGACAGTGTGAATTTAGCCGCAAGGCTAGAAGCTCAAACCAAAGAATATGGTGTGTTTTTTATGTTCACTGAGCACACATTAGCACAAATTAACAAAGAAGAAAATTTAGTTATGTTAGACAAAATTGCTGTAAAAGGTCAAACAGCACCTGTGAGTATTTACACAATACTTAATGATGACAAGTATGCTAGAACAGTAAGACGTATGGTTGATGCATACCAAGACAGAGAATGGAGCACATGTGCCAATCAAATATCAATTCTTAAAGAGCATGGTTGGAATGACACACTTGCTAATATGTATGCTGAAAGAATTACTAGACCATGTCCAGAAGGCGAGTGGGATGGAGTAGATAGAAAAACTTCTAAATAGTTAATCGTCTGCTTGCCAATTTCTCAGTTCAGTAAAAAAGTTTGCATATTCTAACAAATCATTTCTCAACGTTCTTAGATGTTGTATCTCAAAAGGCAATTTAAAATTTCCTGCATTATATAAAGGCAAATAATAATTTAGTATTTTATCCAGTTTGGTTCTATCTTTAACTATGTCAGTGATTATAGAATGATAAAACTCTGGATCTGTTACCAAAGAATGAATCCATGCATGGTGCTCATTGTGATGATTGTAGGTATGTATCACTTCTCGACATTCATAAACTAACGCTCTAACAGGGTTGATATTTTTTCTATATCTTTTTAAAACCGCAGGATATCCCCAGCGACTGTTTCTGGTATGTTGATTTTTGAGAAATGCTGTGTATTCGTTTACAAAACTTTTGTATAAACCTTCTTCACTGTGTTTGAGATCAACATTATATTGTTGTATCAATCTATCTGCAATTTTCTGATGCCTTTTGGACAACATAGGCATCAAATTTTTGATGTCTAATATTGTAAATGTACCATCGAAAAATGCTGTGGGGATAGTTTTGTGTTTTTGGTATTTATTAAGTTCTGTGGTCAAACGAATAGCATCAAAATTAACTAAATTATTTGACATGCATATATTTATTTGGAATGTATTTCTAGTATTGTATACAGTTTATCTACGCCCTTGTTTCGACCCAAGGTACTTCGTGCACCTTCATGTAAAGGTCTGGGCCACTGCCCAATATTTACCCAAGCATAGCCAGCACTTTCGTCATTTAGTATAGGAATAAATTCGTCATCTACTATAGCCACAAAACTGTAATACATAAAGTTTTTATCTTTACTTTGATAGATATCTATTGGATTTAATTTTGCTATGTCAGGAACTATGCCTAGTTCTTCTTTTAATTCACGTTGAATGCACTCGTATGGAGTTTCACCTTTTTCAATTATACCTCCCCAAAAACCCCAAGTGTGTTTTTGTCGCTTATCACTGTTTCTCAATTGAAATAAAACTCTGCCTGTTTGGCGAGATAGAAACAAAACACCAGCACCTGATATGCCAGTGAAAGTATTTAGACGTTTAGCCTCCAGTACCCTGGATTGTATGTCCCTTCGTATGTGCTTGTCCACTGTTTTTGGTCCCATTTATAATGTTTATTTGTGTAATCATTTATTATGTAATTAGTGCTGTCCACAACAGAAGCATCAAAAACTACGCTCCAATTTGCACCATCGTATTCTATGATATCATCTGCATCTGCTGTTATACCCCAATTGTCACCTTTTATTTCTGAAGTAAGTAAATATCTTTGCCCTGAAGTAGCCGCAGACAATGTACCGTCACCAGGATAGTTTACTGAAGGGTCTACAATCCTAGTTATATTAGGTAATGTTGTTGTAGGCAATGTGTCAGAGTCTAATGTAAAAATTAGTTTAGAGGATTCAATACTGTTTCTTACAACTGTGCCTGTAATTAGATTTTCTTCGGATGAAATGTCGTTACTGATATTTAATTGTAAAGAACTGCCAGTGGTGAGAGGAATGTCATCTAATGCAACACCTGTATCTCCTAATGTTCCTTGAGATCCTTGCGGAGAAAGTACTTCTAATAAGTCATTCCAGTTTGCAAGAGTTGTACCGTTATCTTTATACAATATTGCATCAACACCAACTATCTCTACTTGATAGTTATTAGGTGTAATTGCATGAGTTTGATATTGTTCGTCTATGGTTCTAAAGAAATCGTATATGTCTTGATCATAACCTAAATCCTCTACGCTGGAAGTATCATATACATTTGTTAAAATTGTGTTAATAATTTTTTGTCGTTTAACTTTAGCAGGAGGTGATACCCATATTGGCATGGTAAATGTCAGTGTAGAAACATCGATAGTTTCATCTACACCTGCAGGAATACTACGATTACTCCATTGTAAATCTGTGAGTTCAACTTCGAATAAACTGGTCCAATCTAATGGATTAGCATTCTGTTGAAGTTGTATACTTGGATTAAATAAAATTAGTATTTGTTCTAAAATTTGTAATTTTTGATCTGTGTTACCAGACCATATATCAACATTCATTGTCAAGTTGTAGGGTACAGGCATATATCTATCAGTGGTATACAAATTCCCTAAAGATTCGGATTCATACTCGCCAGTACTAGTGTTATATTCTCTTTCTGCAACTTGTACTCTGTCTACAAAATAAGGATCTTGTGTTCTATCTCTGGCAATCAATAAACTTTGAATACTGCAAGCAATAAAAGGTGTGCTGTTAACCATGTTCTCACTGCCTTTCTTTAGAATGTGTGCAACCATTCTTTGCATGTCAGCATATCTAACTGGAATTCTGTTATAATATGTTGTTCCGTCTCTGGTACCTTCGCTCACACTAAAACCACTAAAAATTCTCATGAATTGTAGCAAGTATCGTCTAATCTGTGCGTCATACCAATAGTCTAAATTTGCCATATTAATCTGCCTTTGGCTTTACAGCCTTACTGAGGTTTGTTTTTTCTGCACTGGTTGTACCGTCAGTGTTAGTAGTTGTTGCGTCATTATTTATGAATGTTGTAAGTATTCTGTTAGCCGCCGCCCATGCATTTTTATTGTCGTCACTGATTCGTAACCACGTACTACCTGACTTTTTAAATAATCTATTAGGTGTAAAATCTGTTCTCAAGAAATAATCTCCATTGTCTGCATTAAGAGGGAATGTTGCACCACTACCCACAATACTTACACCGTTAGGAGGAGTACCATCACCTGGGAAATATACACCTGGTTTGTCCTGACTGTTTGGATCAACATAAAGATGACCTCCGTTATAATATCCAGTTGCATAAGGCATATCTGCATTAGCCAATTCCACAACTTTATCAGAAATTTCTAATTCTGTACTGTATGTGCTGAGAATATTTCTTAAATCATCGGCATCATCACCAGTACCAAGGATATCTCTGTATTCAGGACTGTCAGTGATATTTGTTAGTTTTACCCTCCACAAATGAGGCCACCATCTAGGACTGTATCCTTCTGCTGGTCTACCAGCATCACTTACTACAAAAAATCTGTTTACTGCATCACCACCACCTAATAATAAATCATCTCGTAGATGCGGTAATTCAATCACGTCACCTGCCATTAAACGTCTGCCAAGTAAACTTGCACATGTATTCATGTGAAAAGTCATAAACAATGATCCGTCATTGACAAACAATCCAAATTGTGTCAAATCAAAATCTGGATCTGCAGGATTATATGCACCTCTTAGTTCGTAGATGTCTGTATCGTATTTTCTATCTCTGTTTTCTAAGAATAGTACATCTTGAATGTATAAATCACCACTTCCAACACTTGCACTGGTGTCATCTTGATAAGTGCCTATGTATTTGTGTACATAAACACCTGTGCCACCTGCATTAATACTTTCGGCAACTATACCATCAATGAAATCATAATCATTGGTTTTTGTTTTGTTCCATAAACTTAATCTTGGCATAATGTACTATTTATCACTTTATAAAGTTCTTGACAAAACTACTGATAAGTACTATAATACAAAAACTTGGAGAGGTGGCTGAGTGGTCGAAAGCGGCACCCTGCTAAGGTGTTATACGGGTAACTGTATCGAGGGTTCGAATCCCTCCCTCTCCGCCAAGTTTATTGTGGGCGATTAGCTCAGTTGGGAGAGCATCTCGTTTACACCGAGAGGGTCGGCAGTTCGAGCCTGTCATCGCCTACCAGTTTAATGAGTGAGTATGTATTACAAACAGAAAGAATTTTTACCAGGAAATCTAAGATTTAACAGTGAAAATTCTCAATACACAGTAAACTCTAAAGGTTATAGAACTGTAGAGTTTGACAATGTTGATTGGAATAACAGTGTTGTGTTATTTGGCTGTTCAATGGGTTTTGGTGTTGGTCTCGAAGAAAACGAAACTATTTCACATCAATTATCGTTATTAATTGATCGTCCAGTAATTAATATGTGTGTGCCAGCAAGTTCTATAAATTATGCTTGTTATAATCAAATGGTTATGCAAGAATTAGGAATTGTTCCACATGCAGTTATAAATTTGTGGACCAGTTTAGAACGATGTACTTACTTTTTGAAAAAACAACCATTCAATATGGGACCTTGGGTAGATGAAACTGCGTTTGATTACAAGTTGACAACTTTTTATTCAACGTGGAGCATGAATGATGATAATGTAAATGCCAATGCACTGATTGCAAAAAGAACAGTGGATTTGTTTTGGCAAAACACAAAACATCTTCAGGCAAGTGTTTTTAAACACACAGCAAAACTTTTAGATGTAGAACATTTAAGCATGAAAGATCATGCAAAAGATAAAATGCACCCTGGCCCGTTAACAGCAAAACAAATTGCAGAGTGGTCTGGTAGTTCAGTTGGTTAGAACGCCGCCCTGTCACGGCGGAGGTCGAGGGTTCGAGTCCCTTCCAGATCGCCATTTTTAATATGCCTATACCTTATGCAAAATTTAGATTACCAACAGGAGGCAATGGGCTTCCTGCTATGTTACACAAGAACAAAATTGCAAAAAGTATCAACGAGTGGGCAAAACCAAAACACATAAATATAGAATATGAAACAGAAGGCTACACTTTGAATGTAAGGTTTAGTAACCAAGAAGACCTAATGATGTTCAAATTGTCTTACACACCATTAAAAGACTCTTTTTCTACCTATGAAATATTTTATTTTTAGTAAATATACTCATTAATATAGGAAAATATATGGCAACAACAAAAACAAAAAAGGCTCCTGTTAAAAAAGCAACAACTAAAAAAACAGTTGCTAAAAAAACAGTTGCTAAAAAAGCAACATCAAGTTTTGATTGGAACAATATAGCAGAAAACATTAGAAAAAATGCTGAACTTATCAGTGCAAACATTCAAGCAAATGCAGAAAGGATTGCACAAAAAATAGCATCTTTAATGAAGTAAAGAACACGGGGGTATAGCTCAGTTGGGAGAGCATCTGCTTTGCAAGCAGAGGGTCGTGGGTTCGAATCCCTCTACCTCCACCAAGTTATGCGGATATAGTATAACGGCTATTATGAGACCTTGCCAAGGTTTAGATCCGAGTTCGATTCTCGGTATCCGCTCCAGGTAGAAACAGAATGTCTGATGATTTAGAAAACGAAATAACACATGCTATATTGCAAATTTTATTAGAAGCAAGGCGTCAAGGTAAAGATTTACTCAGTTATGAGGAAGTATTACAATTATTAGGCATGGATGATCAAGGATTACACATTCAACACATGACCCAAGACGGTAATACCATGTATATGTTAAACACAGATTTATTGGATCAGTTAGAAGATCCAGAAATTCTCAAAGCGATGATAGAATCTATGGGAGAAACCAAACATTGAACACAGAAACAGTGACATGGGTACACCATTGGACAGATAAGACCTTCAGTTTTAAAACTACAAGATCAAAAACTTTTAGATTTCGCAATGGCGAGTTTGCCATGATAGGACTTATGGTAGACGACAAGCCATTATTGAGAGCATACAGTATTGCCAGTGCAAACTACGAAGATCATTTAGAGTTTCTCAGCATCAAAGTACCCGACGGACCTCTTACAAGTCGTCTACAGCATTTAAAAGTTGGTGACGAAGTAATTGTTATGCCAAAGTGTACAGGCACACTGTTGATTGATAACTTGACACCTGCAAAAAATTTATTTTTGTTATCAACTGGCACAGGACTTGCTCCATTTATGAGCATAATCAGAGACCCAGACACATACGATAAGTTTGAAAATGTGATTTTAGTTCATACCACACGAACACACACCGAACATGCATACTGTGATACTATTAATGAACTGTGTGAAACATTTCCATTAGAATATTATGATACATGTACGCAACAAAACTATGTCCGCAAAGGAAGATTTTGGCAACACATTGAGAATTTCACAGAAAATGGATTCAACAAGGAAACAGATCGTGTTATGGTGTGCGGTGGACCCGAAATGAATTATGAATGCAGAGAATTTTTTGAAATGTTGGGTTGGCAAGAAGGTAATCTAGGCGAAGCCGGCGAGTTTGTGTTAGAACGTGCATTTGTAGATTAATAAATACTCATATGGATGAAAATGCATTTGAAAAATTCGATCATTCGGTGTACCAACAGTTTCACCATCAAAAAGATTTAATAAATCCTTTTAAAAATTTTCCAATTGAAAAAACTCCTGTAAATTTTCTTATTTTCACAGACTCTCCTCAGTTTGGAACACAAACACGAGATCAAATTCAGCGAGAACATGATGATTTAACCAGTCTATGGAAAGAAGGCGATTTTGATTTGGTTAATCGAGCCAGTATAAGAGCAATGGGAGCATACAAAGTAGCCCATGAAGCAAGACAGCATGGATTTACAGTTCAAGTCATAGATCACATGGGAAATCTATGCAGAAAATCACTAGAAAAAGTTTTAGAAAAATTTGTAGGCGAAAAAACATTATTGATCGGAGTAGGAAACACATTTAGGTTTTATGATAGCACATATATTCGACCTAGTTGTAGCAATTTTGATGTTTATGAAGATTATACCATAGAAGAACGCAAAGAAGTTATCGAGGAAAGTCAGTGGAATAGATTTTTTTCTTTGGGAGGACCTGCAGATAGACAACTAAAACAGTTTATCTTAGATATAAATCCTAATATAAAGTTTATTTTGGGTGGAGCATTTACGACTCCTAATCAAGGTGTGCCTAATGAACAAGAAGGCATGATCGATTATATCAATTTGGGCTATGGAGACGTAACAGTACCTAAATTATTACGACAACTCAAAGATAACAGCAACGAGTCAGCACAATATCCAGTAAATTCTAAAGGCTTATACACACTAATGGATGCTAAAAGTGAATTAGACATACAAAATTCCACAATGGAATGGCTACCAGAAGATCATGTGTTAAAAGGAGAAATTCTTCCATTAGAAGTTGGTAGAGGTTGTATTTTTAAATGTAGATTTTGTAGTTTTCCATTAAACGGTAAGCAAAAAGGTGAATCTTTAAGAGGCATAGAAGCCATTGAAGATGAAATCTTATACAATTATCATACACATGGCACAACACACTATTGGCTAACAGATGATACATTTAATGATGACCATGATAAAGTTGTAGCATGGTATGAAATGAGTCAACGATTGCCTTTTAAACTGAGTTGGAATGCATATATTCGTTGGGATTTGGTTTATATGAATAGAAACCAACCTATACCACAAGCAAAACTGTTAGCCGATAGTGGTGCACGACAGTTGGTACTAGGTATCGAAACTGTTGATCCAGAATGTGCAAAAGATATAGGTAAAGGATTAAATCCAGAACTACAATTTGAGTTTCATAGAGAAATGAAGCAGACATATATGAAAGATGTGAAGTTTATGACTGGTATTATTGCAGGATTGCCTAGCGATACTAAAGACACACTTAAATACATGTCTAATTTTTTAAGTTCGGATAAAAATCAGATAGATGCACTTACTATACAACCTCTACATATCAGAGATATCGGAGAAAATGCTACATCTTTCACATTGTTAAGCGAAAGTGAGTTTAGCCAATCCTGGCAAGAATGGGGATATGAGGAAACAACAGTAGACATGCATGGAAATCCTATCCCAGAACAGTTTCTAGAGTTTGCATATAAAATGAAAAATGTTGTGTGGAAAAATAGTCATGGTTTAACTTTTTATGATGTAAAGAAATATGCCACCAGTCTACATCTAAGACTAAGAAATATACACAAGCAACGAACTGCCGCAATATTTCATGCAAATGGTTTCCCTTATCATGATCCTAGATTGTTTATACCTCCTACAGAATATGACGAATTTAAACCTATTAATTTCAATTACAGAGAAACAGCAAAAATAAATCAATATTTTTATAATGTCCTTTCTTTTAACAAGAAACATCAGTGTAGAAATATATAACTGTATGGAACTCCCACATCAAGAACCAATTAAACTATTAGGTGATGTACAATATATAGATGATACATCAGTAAAGTCTGTTTATGTTGTACAATCAGATCATCCAGTATTGGAAGGACACTTCCCACATGTGAAAATTTGGCCCGGAGTATATCTCATAGAAGGTATGAATCAATGTGCCGGGTATCACGCACTGAAACTTGCTGAACAACAAGTAGGAAAAGTCAATCATGAAGATTATGTTACGTTTGTTACCACAGTGGATAAGTGTAAGTTTAGAAATCCAGTATTTCCAGGCGATACTTTGGTATATCATGCTACTTTAATTAAAAAAAGAGGCAATCATGTGTTTTACGAATGTGTGGTAACTAAAAATCAACTAAAGTGTGCATCAGCAACCATCGGTTTAACAGCCAAACTATTAGATTAATTAAAATCAGTTCAAAAATGCCTATTGACAAGCAAATTTTAAGGTGTTATAATAACTACCAAATGTCGCGGAGGTAAAAATGAACATAGAATGGGCGATCACATTTATTCTATTTGTTGCTGTTAACACTTATATGAGTTATAAGGCAGGATATAGAGAAGGACAATTTAAAGGTATGCTGAGTTTATCTTTTCTGCTCAACGAAAAGAACATGCTCAAAAACTTTAAAAGCATAATAGGGTACAAAAACTTACCTTTACCAGTAAGAACCTTGTTGGAAGATCCACATAGAGTACTAGAAGAATCTAAATAATGGCAAAACGTAAAGCAAAAAACGTATATCTTATCAAAGAACCTGATTGGAAACAACTCAGTCTGGCTGATACAGAAGAAAAAAGAGACCAAGCATTTAGAGATGCGGAGTTTTTTGTACATTACGAAATCAACGATAAAAAATTAGCCGAAGCAACCAGAATTTGGATTGAAAAACACAGTGGTTGGGATAGAGACCTGATTAAGAAACTCAAGCGAGTAAAAGATGTGTGGCTATCATCTTTTGGTAAGCCTTGCTATAAGTTTTTAAAACTAGGATTCATGCCCGAACGTACCAGAGAGCATTTAGAAAACAAACTGCCTACACTGGAATCAAAAGCAGAAGAAGTCATAGAAAAACTGGAAGAGAAGAAAACAGCAAAACCAGTTATGTCTATACAAGACAGAATGCGAGAACAAGTCACTGATTTATGTGCTAAATGGGAAAACAGTGTAGATGAATTGATTTCCGGCGAGTTTAATTTTAGTAAGTTCGATCCTTACAATGACATGCGAGCATTTGCCGGAGGCGTAGTAAAGCCTGCCCATGCCAAAATAATCAAAGATGACTTCTTGTTTCAATTAGAAGAAGCAAAAGAAGTTGTACAATGGGAAGACCCGGATATCAAAGAAGCATACTCTTTTATGGATGTCAAAATGCGTAAACAGTATCTTGCTTTTTTTGAAAAAATAGACACTGCTTGTGATACATTAATTGAAACTGGTAAAGCAAAACGCAAACCACGTAAACCTAAAGCAGTCAGTAAAGAAAAACTTGTTTCTAAACTCAAGTACCAAATTAATGACAGTGATTTAGGTATAGCCAGTATTAATCCAATAGAGATTTTGGATGCTACAGAACTTTGGGTATACAATACCAAAAATAGAAAACTGGGTGTTTACAAAGTGGAGGGTTTGAAACCCGCTCTAAATGTAAAAGGAACCAGTATTACAGATTTCAATGCTACTTCCAGTATACAGAAAACATTGAGAAAACCCGCAGAACAACTCAAAGAATTCAAAGGCACAGCAAAGACCAAATTTCAAAAAGCCTTTAACGACATCAAAGCCGTTGAGATTAAAATGAACGGTAGAATCAATAATACTACTATCATACTTAAAGCCTTTTAACGGCGAAAAGTGATAAATAGTAGTATGTCAACTAGAATAGATCAAATAGGTTATAACAACAGAGATGAGATTATCGATGAAATTTCATTGAGATTAGCAGACGGAATGGTGGATGTCGAATTAGACAGAGATCATTATGACATTGCTATTAATAAATCTTTACAAAAATACAGACAACTCAGTTCGGGTGCTGTAGAAGAAAGTGTTATATTCATCCAAACTCAAGCAGGTGTTACAAAATACACATTGCCTAGTGAAGTAATTGATGTTAAAAGATTATACAGAAGAGGCATCGGCACAAACAGTGGCGGCGGCACAAACTTTGATCCTTTTGATGTTGCATTCAATAACATGTACATGTTACAAGCAGGACAAGTCGGTGGATTAGCAGTGTTCGATGCTTTTGCTCAATACAAAGAAACAATTGGTAGAGTATTTGGTAGCGAATATAATTTTACGTTTAATAGAAATTCCAAGGAATTAAATATTCTAAGAAATGTAAATCATGCTGAAGATATTGCAGTGGGAGTATTTAATTTTATACCAGAAAGTGTATTAATCAAAGATGTTTATGCCGCAGAATGGTTAAGTGCGTATGCTTTAGCTCAAAGCAAAATGATGCTAGGTGAAGCAAGAAGTAAATTTACAGGAGGCTTACCAGGGCCTGGCGGAGCAGTTACATTAAACGGAGATGCACTTAAACAAGAAGCACTTACAGAAATGGAACAACTTATTGCCGGAATCCACAATATGGAAGAAGGGAATTCACCGCTAGGCTTTGTAATTGGATAAGTGAAACCTTTTATAGATTTACCACATTTAACTTTACCATTTGATCATACAGAAATTTTTACTGATCAAGATTATGAAATTGCTAACAGCAAACAACAACTAATACAAAATACACAAACTGAAAATATCTTGTGGGAAGGAGTAGAAGAATCTTTATTGAGAACAAACTCTCGAGATACAAGACCTAGTAGCACAATGGGCTACATTACAAGTAAAAAATTTCAATATATCTTAAAAGATTTCTTTAATGATAATTTTAAAATTAATATTATGGATGACATCTGGACACCTAGTATAGGTGTAAAATTTTTACCTATTACTTTAATTAAATTTCATAAATCTAGTGTATGGCACAGAGAAGGCAATGCAGATTTTTATAATAGAGATGTTATAAACATGTTAGATGGTAGAGTAAATTATGCTGTAAATTTTCCTTTATATGGTGATCCTAATAATAGTGAAGTGTGGTTTGGTAAACCAAGCGAAAAACTTATTAGAGAAGAAATGGATTTATTGTACAAACTTAGCAACACAGAAGATAAAGTAACAGGAGTCACTAATATTGAAAAAACATTACGAGTGTCATCCAGTATAGATTCTATTCTTGATGAAAATGTGTGGGGAGAACATATAGAAATTACAGGTATTAAAAAAGGATATCATTGTCCATATATTATAAACCTTTCTTCTTATCATAAAGTTTTAACAGATAATACAAATAGAATAAGTCTTAGGTTTATGGGTAATTCCAGTAAGTATACATACAAAGACATAGTACAACTTTTTGAAAACAATGAATTATTTTAAAATACAAAACAAAAATTTAATAAAACCTTTTACATTAGCAAAAGAAATATTTGAAATCAGTTATGATAAATTTGATGGTGATGTAGAAAAATTTAATAGAGATCAAACAAATAATTTTTTAATGTTCCCTCACCAAGATGGAAATATATATGTTTGGAAAGAAGGTGTATTAAAAAAACTTCAAAAAGAATTTTTTAAAGTATTTAATATACCTGTGTATAATATTTTTATATTGCATACACCAGCATTTGGAGAATACAAATGGCACAACGAAGGAACACGATTTTTAGATTTAGCACCGTCTGAATATAAAAATTTTATTTTAAACAATCGCATTAGACGTAATGTTGCTATAAATTATAAGTTAACAGACAAAGACTTGTCTAAAAGTAAAATAGTTTGGGCTAAAAATAATTCAACAATAGATAAAATATGTACTGATCATTATCCTTTATTAAAACAAACAGATGAAAATTATGATACAGGAAAAGGTATAAAAATAAGATATGGGCACGAAGTTGTAAATGATGAATCTTTGATTACTATAGAAGACGACTATCATGGTATGGAGATACCAACATTAGTAAGAGTTAATAAATTTCATAAAATAGATAATTCACAATCTGAGTTTGACAGAATAGTAGGATCGGCTTGTTTTCATCCAGATATTTTATTTGATGATTTACAAAAAATACTAGAAAACAACATTGCTCAAAATACAGATAATATTTTTTAAATAAAATATAATTAAAAATACAGAGAGTACAATTATGATTATAGGTATTACAGGTTTAATAGGTTCAGGAAAAGACACAGTAGCAAATATGTTTTGTGATTTAGGCTGTGTGCAAGATAGTTTTGCGGCACCACTTAAAGACATGACTGCAAGTATTTTTGGTTGGGACAGAAACCTGCTAGAAGGTGACACAATTGAAAGCAGAGATTTTAGAGAAACCACAGACATCTATTGGACTAGAAAATTAGGTATAGATAATTTTACTCCTAGACTTGCTCTACAACTTATGGGCACAGATATTCTGAGAACTCATTTTAGCGAAGACATTTGGTTAAACAGTCTAGAATATCGCATGAGAAAAAATCCAAACATTAACACAGTTGTCAGCGATGCTAGATTTAGAAATGAACTATCATTGATCAAAACTTTGGGTGGAACTGTGATACAGGTTGTGAGAGGAGAACTTCCTGATTGGTATGATGTTGCTGTACAAGCAAACAAAGGCAATGTGCCTGCAAAGCACACAATGAACACCAGATACAAAAGTGTGCATGCCAGTGAATGGAATTGGATAGGGTTTGATTTCGATTATGTATTATACAATGATTCTACTTTGTCAGAACTAGAACACCAAGTAAAAGATATTTTTAAACTGATACACCAAAAAAGTTTAAGAGCCATATAAAATTTCCTTATTTATCAAAAACGGCTAAATCTGTTGCACCCCCTTGATGTATAATACCGGTTTTATGCGTTTTTTGATAAATATCTACACAATAGAAATTAGTTCATATCAAGGAGAAACATATGGCTACATTAGTATCACCTGGTGTAAGCATTAGTGTAAGTGATGAATCGTTCTATGCGTCAGCAGGAACAGGTACAGTACCTCTAATTATCATTGCAACTGCTCAAGACAAGAGCAGTCCAGATGGTTCAGGTACAGCATCAAATACAACTAAAGCAGAAGCAGGAAAATTAAAACTTATAACAAGCCAACGTGAATTGCTACAAACATTTGGTAATCCTTTGTTTTACTCAAGTGGTAGTAATCAGTTGAATGGATATGATCTTAACGAATACGGCTTACTAGCGGCCCACAGTTTTCTTGGTCTAGCCAATAGAGCATACGTTCTAAGAGCAGATATAGATTTAGGCGAATTAGGTGCCTCTAGTACTGCTCCTACAGGAACAATAGCAGACGGCTCTTACTGGTTCGACACTACAAGTTCAACATTTGGACTTAGAGAATGGGACAGCAGTGCATGGGTTAAAAAAGCAGTATCCGTTGTAGATGCATCCAATATCGATTCAGGTACAGGCGGTCCTAAACAAGCATTTGGTCTAAATGGCGATTTTGCAGTAGTAGCAAATACTACATCAGGCACTGCATCTGATGTTAAGTACTTTGAAAAGTACAGCGATAACTGGTATCAAATCGGCACATCAAGTTGGAGTTCTGCTACAAGCAGTGATTTCCAATTTGCAAGTCATTTGGCAGTACCAACAACACAAAGCGATGGTGTTACATCACTATCAACAGGTGATTTGTTTATTCAAACAAGTACACCAAACCAAGGCGCAAGTCTTAGTGTTAAACTTTACAGTTCTAGCACAAAAGCATTCAGTTCAGTGAGTGCTCCAATGTATGCTAACACAGATGCGGCTTATACAAGCATCGGTTTAGCAAACGTATCAGTAGGCGATATCATTGCAGAATTTAATAATGCAGATGGTGAAGCAGAATTTGTTCTAAAAAGACACAACGGTGAATCAACAGTAGTTGGTACAGGTAGTGCTTTAACAACATTTGATGCTTCTGGTAACGCAAACGTACAAGTAGTTTACAATGGTACAACAGTTAATGTTGCTATTACTGCTACAATTAGTGGTAATGCAAGTGCCGCAACAGCAGAAGACGTTGTTTATGATTTTAACAGCGGTTTCTCAGGTGCAGGTATTACTGAAGTAGTAGCAAGTTTAGGTGATGACGACAATGTTGTTTTAACATCTAGCAGTGGTAGAGATATCAAAGTAAACAGCCTACACAGTGACTTCGGACCAAGCACATTAGGTTTTGGTTCAGGTGCTGTAACAGCAAATGTAACTTATACTAACTTTGAAGATTTAAGTTACGAAGCAAGCAAAACACAAATTACAGGAACATTGGCAGAAGGTACTTTCTGGTACAATGCAACTGTAGCAAAAGCAAATGTGGATATACTTGAAAATGATGCATCTAACGGATGGGTATCATTCAGCAAAGATTTCCAAGTTTCATCTTCAGAGCCAACAACACAAAGTGATGCTGGATCTCTAGTTTCAGGTGACCTTTGGTTAGACAGCGATGATACAGAAAACTTCCCTGCACTTTATAAGTGGAGCGGCAGTGCTTGGACAGCAGTTGATAAAGCAGACCAAGTAACATCTGAAGGTGTTGTATTTGCAGATTTCAGACAAACTAGTTCATCTAGTTTAGATGCTGATGCTCCTGCAAACTCAAGTTATCCTCAAGGAATCATAGGATTCAATAAAAGAGCATCTGCTGGTAATGTAAAAGAATGGAAAATCAATTACACACCTGCAGGCACAAACGTTGGTAACGTTTGGGTAGATGCTAGTGGAAACAAAAATGACGGTAGTATGTTCGGCTTGAGAAAAGCAGTACACAATGTTGTTAAAATTAAAATGCAATCTGCAATCACTTCAAACGATGATATCAGAAGTGAAATAAATGCATTCAACATCATTGCCGCTCCAGGTTTCCCTGAAATGATTGACGAAATGATTGCACTTAGTGGTGATAGAAGAAACACTGCTTTTGTAGTAGGTGATACACCTTTCAGACTAAAAGCAGACGCAACCAGTTTAACTAACTGGGCAACTAACGCCAACAATGCTAGTGAAAACGGCGAAGATGGACTTATTTCAAGTTCACCATATGCGGCAGTTTACTACCCAAGTGCAAGAACAACTAACTTAGATGGTACAAATGTTGTAGTTCCAGCATCACATGTTGCTTTAAGAACTTTAGCATTTAACGATCAGGTTGCTTTCCCATGGTTTGCACCAGCAGGCTTCCAAAGAGGTCTTGTTCAGAATGCAACATCAGTTGGTTACGTTGATGCAACTTCAGGCGAGTATGTTCCTGTAACATTGAATGAAGGTCAAAGAGATACATTGTATCAAAACAAAGTTAACCCTCTTGCTTCATTCCCAGGAAGAGGCCTAACAGTATTTGGTCAGAAGACTCTTAATCCAGTTTCTAGTGCATTGGATAGAATCAATGTTGCTAGACTTATGGTTTACATCAGAGAAAGACTTGACGATATCGTTAAGCCATTCTTATTTGAACCAAACGATGAAGTAACAAGAGCAAATGCTAAATCCACAGTTGACGGATTCTTAAGTCAGTTGGTGATTCAACGTGGTCTTTTTGACTATGTAACAGTTTGTGATAGCACAAACAACACACCAGCAA
>Ga0181590_10001681_pt1 | contig 18662 bp, 19 predicted proteins | sample 071ome_34_FD_132446 | JGI IMG/M metagenome (GOLD analysis project Ga0181590, IMG submission 132446) | Coastal salt marsh microbial communities from the Groves Creek Marsh, Skidaway Island, Georgia - 071411BT metaG (megahit assembly) | ecosystem: Environmental > Aquatic > Marine > Intertidal...
GTATGTTTATTCCTGAAAATTTTTATCTAGTCTTTGCCTGAATTATGTGCGGCTATAAGCAGCTTTACTGCCCGCCTCGCAAAAATCACACCAAAATTGTTTCCTCTGATACAACAAAAGCTATATTTATTAAAGGATATCTTATTCAAATTTACAGGATGAAGAAGGTGGGCAGAAAAACCAACGCGTCGAAAAGTGACCCGAAAACAGCCCAAGCCGGCTCTACCATCGATAGCCGGGATATTGCCCGCTTTGATGCGCTGGCAAAAGAATGGTGGGATCCAGAGGGTGCGATGCGCCCTTTGCATCTATTTACCCCTGTCCGTATAGACTATTTACTGCGAACTGCCCGCCATGCAGGCCTGACCGATAAGGCCGGGCGTCTGGAAAATCGCGAAGTTCTGGATATTGGCTGCGGCGGTGGCTTGCTGGCAGAGCCTATTGCGCGGCTTGGGGCAAAACTTACCGCCATTGATGCCTCTGAAGGGGCTATCACGGCCGCAACAGCCCATGCAAGCCAGCAAAATCTGGCGATAGATTATCGCCAGACCAGCTCGGAGATATTGGCCGCCGAGAAGGAATATCAGGCCAGATTTGATTTTATCTATGCTTCGGAAGTCATCGAACATATTACTGACCGGCCGGCCTTTTTAGCCGCGATGGTTAAAATGTTGAAGCCGGACGGGGTTATCGCCATCACCACGATAAATAAAAGCCTGCCATCTTTGTTGCTGGCAAAATTTGCCGCCGAATATCTGTTGCGTATTGTGCCGGCTGGTACCCATCAATTCAGCCAGTTTGTCTCGCCGCAAACCTTGCGTGCGGAATGTGCAGAAGCCGGCATATTGATAGATGATATCACCGGCTTTGCCCCGGATTTAACGGGCGGTTTTCGGATGACATCCGTGACAGCGGTAAATTATGGGCTGTCCGGCCAGCTTGGCTGAGGCTTTTTTTCAAGATAAATCCTAATGTTCCGGCGGCAGATCCGGCAAGGGCATGATTTCCACCCCCTCTTCCAGCAATTCTTCGGTTTCCTGTCTGGTGCACGTGCCGTAAATATTATTTTCCTCTGCCTCGCCATTATGGATTTTGCGCGCTTCTTCGGCAAATTTATCGCCCACATTGGTGAATTGCGATTCAACTGTTTTGCGCAGCTGCTGAACAGCCATACGCAGAGCTGTATGATAGGCCGCTGCCCCTGCCGGGTTGCCAGCGGGCATTACAGCAGCAGGTGCAGAAACAGGTTTTTTGTCCTCTATCCCTGCAACGGGGGCGGTTTGCACAGCCTTTTGTGCGATACGGGCTTTTGTTTTTGGCGTAGAAAGATTAGGGGCTGAGAGCTGTTTTTTTACCTCAAGACTGCCGCAATATGGGCAATCTATCAGCCCTTTTGCGGCTTGTTCCTTGACCGCATCTGCACGTGCGAACCAGCCTTCAAATTCATGGCTATTTTCACATATAAGCGCAAATTTTTTCATCTTTTTCTCTACACTCAATTACCGGACAGCAAAATGCTGGCCAGCCCCAAGCAGCTATTGGCCTAAAACTTGCCATGGCAATGTTTATATTTGCGTCCAGAACCGCACGGGCATGGGGCATTGCGCGGCACTTTATTATCGATAGGCGCTGCGCTCGCTTGGGATGGCGGTGGCGGCGCATCTTGTGTTTCTGCCTCACGATTAGGAGATTGAACCTCGACATGAGAGAGTGCCAGCGTCACCGTGCGGCGCATGGAACCCAACATAGCTTCGAACATATTAAAAGCTTCCCGCTTATATTCATTGAGCGGGTCTTTTTGGGCATAGGCACGCAAATTAATGCCTTGCCGCAATTGTTCCAGCTGTAATAAATGTTCTTTCCATTGCTGATCCAGCACTTGCAACAGCAGTGATTTTTCAGCCATACGCATCAGATCAGGGCCAAACCGCACCGCCTTTTCTGCCATATAGCTATCGGACAGATTCTGCAGCCGCTCGGTAATTTCTTCATCTGCAATGCCATCTTCGGCAATCCAGTCTGCTGCCGGTATTTCCAGCCCCAATATTTGATGCGATGCGCCTTGCAATTTTTCACCATCCCATTGGTCGGCAAAACTGCCTGCCGGAATAGCTTCCTCGACGATTTGGTCAATGGCATCATAGCGCATCTCGCGTACCGTTTCGCTGACATCTGCGGTATGCATAATCTCGCGCCTCTGGGCAAACACCACCTGGCGCTGATCATTCATCACATCATCATATCTCAGCAATTGTTTGCGAATTTCAAAATTATGGGCTTCAACCTTGGATTGGGCTTTCTCCACCGCCTTATTGATCCAGGGGTGGGTAATGGCCTCGCCTTCTTCCAGCCCCAGCTTTTGCAGCATACCATCCAGCCGCTCGGAGCCGAAAATACGCATCAGATCATCTTCAAGCGATAAAAAGAATTTTGACGCTCCCGGATCGCCCTGACGCCCGGTTCGACCACGCAGCTGGTTATCGATACGGCGGCTTTCATGGCGTTCTGTGCCCATCACATATAACCCGCCAGCCGCAAGGGCTTTTTCTTTCAGTGTTTCGATTTCGCTGGCGATTTTTTCTGCCTTTTTGATGTCTATCTCGCCATCTGCGCCTGTGGCTTCCTCGGCAATGCGCATATCATAATTGCCACCCAGCTGAATATCGGTACCGCGTCCGGCCATATTGGTTGCGATGGTTACCGCACCTGGCACACCTGCCAGCGCAATAATCTTTGCCTCTTCTTCATGGAAACGTGCATTCAAAACCTTGTGGTTTATTTTGCGCGCGCTCAATGATTTGGACAGCAATTCCGATTTTTCAATACTGACTGTCCCGACCAGTACAGGCTGGCCTTTTTTCTGGGATTCCTCTATCTGGGCGATTACCGCAGCATCTCTTTCTTTAGAGGTGCGATACACCTCATCATCTGAATCAATGCGCGATACAGGCCGGTTGGTCGGAATAGCGGTAACTTCCAGCTTGTAAATCTCTGAAAATTCACCGGCTTCGGTAAGGGCTGTGCCTGTCATCCCTGCCAGCTTGTCATAGAGGCGAAAATAATTTTGATAGGTGACCGAGGCAAGCGTCTGATTTTCCGGCTGAATGGCAACTTTTTCCTTCGCCTCAATCGCCTGATGCAAGCCATCGGAATAGCGCCGGCCATCCATGGCCCGACCGGTAAACTCATCAATGATGGTTACCTGTCCCTGGCGCACCATATAATGGGTATCGCGCTGGAATAATTTATGTGCGCGCAAGGCCTGGGTCATGTGATGCAACAGGCTGACATTGGCAATATCATACAGGCTGCCTTCTGCCATTAGCCCGGCTTCTATCAGCAATTCTTCTGCGTGCTGTACGCCTGTTTCGGTAAAGGTGACCGAACGCGCCTTTTCATCCAATTCAAAATCAGCCTCTACCAAAGAGGCAATCAAACCATCTACCGCCATATATAATTCTGTAGAGGTTTCGGCAGGGCCTGAAATAATAAGAGGGGTTCTGGCCTCATCGATCAGGATAGAATCAACCTCGTCCACAATGGCGAAATGATGGTCGCGCTGAACCATATCCTCGAGCGAAAATTTCAGATTATCTCGCAGATAATCAAAGCCAAATTCATTGTTTGTGCCATAGGTCACATCACATTGATAGGCGCGGCGACGCGCATCATCATCCAGGCCCGCCACAATACAGCCAACACTCAGACCCAGATATTCATAAACCTGTCCCATCCAGCTGGCGTCGCGGCTGGCCAGATAGTCATTGACGGTTACCACATGAACGCCCTTGCCAGACAGCGCATTCAGATAGACCGCCAGCGTTGCGACCAGCGTTTTACCCTCACCTGTTTTCATCTCGGCAATGCCGCCCTGATGCAAAACCAGCCCGCCTATCAGCTGAACGTCAAAATGGCGCTGTCCCAATGTCCGGCGCGCAGCCTCTCTGACAGTGGCAAAGGCGTCTATCAGCAAATCATCTTCGCTCTGTCCAGCCTTCAGGCGTTCACGAAATTGTTCTGTCATGCCTTTCAAGGCATCGTCACTCAGCGCGGTAAATTCTGATTCGCGTGTATTTACATCAGCAATTCGGGCTTCCAGCCTTTTTATTTCACGGCTGTTGGAATCCCCAAACAGGCTTTTCGCCAATCCTGAAAACATCTTATTCCTTCCCTGCTCTAAAACCGCTAAGAGCATCGCTGACCAGATCAGCGTTTATCCTGCAAAAGCCTGTTGAAAAGCTACCTCTTGCAGATAGGCATTCGCCCTGACTTTGTCAAATAAAAGCAAGGATAGCACAGCAAATCTTGCAGCTGCTGGAAAGAAAATGATCCTAAAATTTCACTATGAGACAGGAAATGCTGAAATATGCCAGCTGGGGCGATGAAAAAACCGGATAGCGGTTATTGCTGTTGTTATCTGTGTTATGCTAGCAACAACAAGAAATGCTCTAGTGAGTGGCAAGAAACGCTCTGCTGGCATTAAACGGCCAATAACAGATATTGCGCGCACCAAAACCAAAAGGATGAGATATGAAATTTGCCCCCTTAATGACCATCGCCAAAACCTGCTTGCCCGTTTTGGTTCTCGCTGGCGGCCTTATGATGGCAGCGCCCGCGCCAAACGCTTTTTCACAGGAAAGAATATTGGTGGCAAAGCTGAATGGCGAGGATATTTATCTGGATGAGGTATTACGCCTTGTAGAAAAATTGCCTGACGAGATTCGCCAGCAACCGCTGGAAACCTATTTTGACCGTCTGGTAGATGATATTGTGGATTCCAGACTTGCCGCTACAGCCGGAAATGAAGCAGGCCTTACCAATGATGAACGGGTTATCGAGCAGATGAGCATTGCCGCCCAGCGCGTATTGGCCGAAGCATGGATTAATAGCGAATTACGAAAATCCATCACAGATGAGGCGGTTCAGCAAGCCTATGATATTTTTGTTGCAGATGAGCAATCCCGCCATGAGGTGCGTGCACGCCATATTCTGGTCAAGGAAAAGACAGAAGCAGAAGCGGTGATTTCTGAATTGCAGGGTGGGGCAGATTTTGCCGAGCTGGCAAAAAAACGCTCTACCGGGCCAAGCGGGCCAAATGGTGGCGATCTGGGCTATTTTCCGCGCGGAGCGATGGTACCGGCCTTTGAAAATGCTGCCTTTGCGCTGGCAGCAGGCAGCTTTACCCAAACCCCGGTGCAAACCCAGTTTGGCTGGCATATTATTCTGGTCGAAGAAAAACGCATTGCCGAAGCCCCGACAATTGAAGAGCTTGCCCCGCAATTACGCCAGAATTTGATCTCTCAAAATCTGGGACGTTTGCTGGATAGCTTGCGCGCAAATGCCAAGATAGAACGCCGGCCATTTGCCGATATCCGTCTGGAAGCTCAGGCCTCTTCAGCCAATTAGGCTGTTTTTTAAAGCCTGTTTTATATGTTTTGCTCTTGAATTCAGGAAGTGCCAAATATGACAGATATCTCTCCACTTGCACCGGCTGATTTTCCAGATATGCCTGTTATTGCCGGCTTGTCGCTTGCAACGGCCGCTACCGGTATGCGTTATAAGGGGCGTGATGATTTAATGCTGTTGCTGGCAGAAGAAGGGGCGGTGTTTGCCGGCTGTTTTACCACCAGCCAGACCGCCTCTGCCCCTGTCCATCTCTCGCGTGGCGGGATTGCCAGCGGCCAGGCACGGGCGGTTATTACAAATGCCGGCAATGCCAATGCCTTTACCGGCAGCCGCGGAGAAGAAGCGATAAATGCCTATCGCACCCTGTTTGCCGATGCGCTGGATATTGCACCGGAGAGCTTGCTGATCGCCTCAACAGGGGTGATAGGCGAAGTGCTGCAGGCAGATTTTATCCTGAATATGAAAGATGAAATCATCGCAAAACTGGGCAGTTGCAGCTGGCAACAGGCCGCAGAAGCTATTCGTACCACCGATACTTTTGCCAAAGGGGCAACCACCAGCTTTGCGCTTGCCGACACGCAAATTACCATAAATGGCATTGCCAAAGGTTCTGGCATGATAGCCCCTGATATGGCGACCATGCTGGCCTATATCGGCACAGATGCCGCTATCAGCCAGGAGTGCCTGCAAATTTTACTGAGCCGTGCAACCGAAAAAAGCTTTAATGCCATCACGGTCGATAGCGATACTTCTACCTCTGACAGTGTTTATTTGGCGGCTACTGGCCAGGCAAAACACACCCCCATCACCGACCCCGATAGCACAGAGGCAACTGATTTCTATGACGCGCTGCTGGGGATATTAACCGACCTTGCCCAGCAAATTGTGCGCGATGGCGAAGGGGCAAGTAAATTTATCACCATCACGGTAACCGGCGCACAATCAGATAAGGATGCCAAAAAAATTGCCCTGTCCATCGGCAACTCCCCACTGGTGAAAACTGCAATAGCTGGCGAGGATGCCAATTGGGGACGGATTGTGATGGCAGTTGGCAAATCCGGTGCAGCGGCAGATAGAGACAAATTACAGATTAAAATAGGCGGCTATCTGGTCGCTGAAGATGGCGCAGCGGCAAAGGGCTATGAAGAAGGCCCGATTACCCGGCATATGCAAGGCCAGGAGATAGATATCGAAGTGGATATCGGGCTGAGAGATGGCATGGCGACCATCTGGACGTGTGATTTAACCCATGGCTATATCACCATCAATGGCGATTATCGAAGCTAGCAGAAAGCCCATCCTTAGCCATGTCGGATAAACCTGCCCTTATTGTTCCAGCTATCGCGCTTGTGGATGCAGATAACCGCATTTTGCTTGCCCAGCGCCCGCAAGGCAAGGATTTTGCCGGCTATTGGGAGTTTCCGGGCGGCAAGATAGAAAAAGGGGAAACCCCCGAAGACGCCCTGATAAGAGAGATAAGAGAAGAGCTGGGCGTAGAAACAAAAGATAGCTGCCTTGCCCCGGTCAGCTTTGCCTCTCACAGCTATGAGGATTTTCATCTAATCTTGCTGTTATATATCTGCCGGCGCTGGCAAAACACCCCTGAAGCGCTGGAAGGCGGCGAGATTAAATGGGTGCGGGCAAACCGTCTGCGCGACTACCCCATGCCGCCGGCAAATAGTGAGTTTATCGCGGTGTTACAAGATTTACTGGGTGTCTGAAACATCAAATGCGTCTGAAAAATGCGTGGTCGCACTGCCTCTTTGCAAGGGGCGCGGTTGGCTGGCATCCGGTGCCCAGCCCGTAAGGGTAATCAGCTCTATACTGGCTTTGATCTGGCCATCATCGGTTGCGAAACGCTGGTGATAGATTTCCGCGGCGCGGAAAAAAATCTGTCTGCGGGTGAAATGGGGCAGTTTGCCAAATTGGGCGTTTTGCCCGCCCATGCCGCGAATATCGGCCATTAATCTGAACATATCCGGATAGGTAATGGTCAGCAATTCCGCATCAGCAACCGGCAGGGCAAATCCAGCGCGTTGCAACAGCCCGCCCATATCGCGAATATCGGCCATTGGCATACAGCGCGGGCTGACCCCGCCTGAAATCTCGCTCTCTGCCTCGCTGAGACAAGCGCGCAATTCGCTTAGACTGCGCCCGCCCAGTAAATTTAAAGCTAACAGCCCATCCGGGCGAAGCGCCAGACGCATTTGTGCCAGCAGGCCAGGCAAATCATTCATCCAATGCACATACAAAGCCGATAAAATCAGATCGCAACTGGCCGCGGCAACCGGCAGATATTCTTTTTGGCAGGTAATTGTCTGTGCGTTTTTAGCCTGATCGGCTGAGAGGTTTTTTTGTGCCAGCCGAACAAATTCAGCAGCGTGATCAGCCTGTATCAGATGAAAGCCGGTCGGCGGGGCGGGCATTTCAGATAGCGCTGCGGCCATCTGGCCTGAATGACAACCATAATCCAGAATATCGACAAATTGGCGGCGAACAATTTGCAGCCGCTCTATCAGCCTGTCTGTTGCCAATTCCTTTAGAAAGGCAAAGTCAGAAAATCCTGCGGCGGCTTTATTGCGCTGTCTAACCCATCTTTTATGGTCAAAAATTTCCGGCGGTGTTTGTGTCATCCTAGCGCTTTTTCAAAACAGCCAATGGTTCGTGATGAGGGAACGATATTTTTTAAATGCCTTAACCTTTAATTAACCTAACATGATATAGAATGATGGGCAGGAGAAAATAAATGCTGCCTGCTCATATTCCAGATTGGCAGAATATCTTTGCCCGTTTTTTTAACCTTGTCCTGCCGCAAACCTGTCCGATTTGCCAGTCTTTTGTGACAGGAACAGGGCTATGTTCGAATTGCTGGCATGATTTGTGCCCGATTGCCGATCCCTGTTGTGCGGCCTGTGGACGCCCGCTTGCCTATGCCATGCTAGACAGTTTATGTGCGCCCTGCCTGATAAAACCGTTTCCCCTTCGCCATATCAAGGCCGGCTTTTGTTATGATGCGGCCTCGCGCCAGCTTATTTTGCCCTTTAAACACGCTGATAGAATAGATATTGCCCCGGTAATGGCCGCAATGCTCGCCCCTGTATTTAGACAGCTGGCACATAAAGCCGCTATCGTTATCCCGGTACCGCTTCATGCCAGACGATATATAAAACGTCGATATAATCAGTCCGCTGAACTGGCACGCTGGCTATGTCAGCACCATGGCGGCGGCATAGAATTTGCCCCGCAATATTTGTTGCGCACCAAAGCCACCCCATCTATGGCAGGGCTGACAAAAAACCAGCGAGAGCAAAATGTCCGCCGCGCCTTTGTCATTGACCATCCAACAGCCAAAGCCTGTCTGGCTGGCAAAGATATCTTATTGATTGATGATGTCATGACAACAGGGGCAACCCTAACAAGCTGTGCCCAGACTTTACTACAGGCCGGAGCAGCTTCTGTATCTGCCCTTGTTTTCGCGCGGGTGGTGTGATTTTGTTTATCCTTCCAGCTATTTTTATCCGGCTCTTGCATTCCTTGGCTGCCCCTTCCATATCAATAATGGAATACTGGATGTAAAAAGGCGCAAAAATGACCGCTCCGCAAATTGATATTTATACCGATATGTTATGCAGCTATTGCGCGCTGGCCAAAAGCCTGTTGAAGGCAAAAAATATATCCTTTCATGAAATTGATGTGACCAGTGACAGCAACGCGCGCGCCGAAATGCGCAAACGTGCAGAAGGCCGGCGCACCGTACCGCAAATTTTTATTGATGATATGCATATAGGCGGGTATGACGATCTGTATCTTCTTGATAAAAAAGGCCTGCTAGACCCGCTTCTGGCAGGACAAAGTAATAATTTATCCAGCTAAAGAGCCTTTATGTCGCCATCTACCCCTCTTCCCAAAGCAGCTGTTTTGCAATATACCGCCAGAGGCAGCCAGGAAGAAACCCTGCCCATTGCCGAAGCCCTTATCACCGCGGCTGCCGAAGCTGGGGCAAAGATAATCTGCCTGCCGGAATGTGCAAATTTTCTGGCCGCTGACAAAGCCTCGCTAAAGGCAAAGGCAGAAGATGAGGCCAATAGCCCCTCTCTTGCGCTATTTACCCGCCTGGCAAAAAAACATCAGATAATTTTATCGGCTGGCTCGCTTATGATGGCAGGCGATCAGAAAAAAAATGGCGATGACAGGCTGGCCAATCGCAGTTTTCTGATAGATGAAACAGGGAAAATTGCCGCCCGCTATGACAAGATCCATATGTTTGACGCTGATGTTGGCGATGGCAAGGCTTACCGCGAATCAGATCATTTCTGTCCGGGCACAAAAATTGTGGACGTTCAGACCAGTATTGGCCATATCGGGCTGTCTGTCTGTTATGATGTTCGCTTCGCCCAGCTATATCGCCAACTGGCGAAAAAAGGGGCAGAGATGTTAACCATTCCGGCTGCCTTTACCCGAACTTCTGGCCAGGCCCATTGGCATATTTTGCAACGCGCCCGCGCCATAGAAACAGGATGTTTTGTGCTGGCCTCTGCCCAGATAGGCACCCATGATGATGGCCGCCAAACCTATGGTCATAGCCTGATTATCAACCCGTGGGGAGAGGTGCTGGCCGATGCTGGCACAATGGAAGAAGGCTTTGTGATAGCAGAGATAGATATCACGGAGGTAGCGGCCGCACGGCAGAAAATCCGCAATCTGCAACATGAGCCGGCTTATCGCTAGATAAGCGATTTATCTCCCATATTCAGATATTTTTGTTCGCGATCTTTTTTCAGCTCTTCCGGGTTCATCACCGATAAATCCTGTAGCTGGCTATCTATCGCGTCGGCCAGATTTTGCAATGCGCGCGTAACCTCGCGGTGTGCCCCGCCCAGCGGTTCTTCGACAATCTGGTCTATCACACCCAGCTCATGCATATCCTGGGCGGTCAGGCGCAAAGCCTCTGCTGCGGTTTGTGCCTTATCGGCACTCCGCCATAAAATGGATGCGCAGCCTTCAGGGGATATGACCGAATACACAGCATGTTCAAACATCACCACCCGGTTCCCGGCGGCCAGCGCAATCGCCCCGCCAGAACCGCCCTCGCCCACAATAGCTGAAATAAGCGGTGTTCTGAGACCCAGACAGGATTGAATGGAACGGGCAATGGCTTCGGCTTGTCCCCGCTCTTCTGCCCCGCGCCCGGGATACGCCCCTGCGGTATCCACAAAGCTGATGACCGGCAAATTAAACTGATTGGCCAAATCCATCAGCCGAATAGCCTTGCGATAGCCTTCCGGGCGCACCATACCGAAATTGCGTTTAACGCGCTGTTCGGTCGTGCTGCCTTTTTCCGTGCCCATCACAATCACAGGACGACCACGAAAACGTGCCATACCGCCAATAATCGCATAATCTTCAGCATAGGCACGGTCGCCTGACAGGGCGATAAATTCATCGAAAATTGTTTCGATTATCTGTACCATTTTCGGGCGTTCAGGATGACGGGCCACCTGTACTTTTTCCCATGCGCCCAGCTTTTTATAGGTTTGTGCCAGCTCGGTATCGATACGTGATTGTAATTTGCCAATCTCTTCGGCGATATTCACGCCGGAATCGCCGCCCAAATGGCGCAATTCCTCGATTTTGCCTTCCAGTGCAGCTATCGGCTTTTCAAAATCCAAAAAGTGACGCATCTAACAAACCATTCATCTATCGACTAACTTTGTGAAGATATACTGAGCTACCCTCTCACTCTATATCTTTACTTGTTTTCCGCATTTTTCGCAAGCGGGTGGGCGCTAGCGACCAGCCCCTGAAGGCGTTCCGGGCGGGTGCGGGTATAAATTTGCGTGGTCGCTATATCCGCATGTCCCAGCAAGGCTTGAAGGGTGCGCAAATCTGCCCCTCTGTTCAGCATATGGGTGGCAAATGAATGGCGCAAAATATGCGGGCTTACCCGGCTGGCATCGATACCGGCTATCCGGGCGATTTTTTTTAATAACAGGCTAAAAGACTGGCGGTTCATTTCCCTGTCCCGGCCGGATAATAGCTGATCTGTATGGGTTATCGGGCCATCCTTATCACGAAAAGCCAGCCAGTCCAGCGCCCGTTGCAGTGCAAGCTCGGTAATTGGTACCAGACGTTCCTTGCCGCCCTTGCCGGTTATCATCAGCGCCGATTTTTGCGGCGCTATATCCTGGATTTTCAGCCCTAGCAATTCCGAGATACGCAAGCCGCCCGCATATAACAGCTCTAGCGCGGCTTCCATCCGCAAATCATCCGGGGGCGGCAATTTTCGGGCAGCGGCCAGCAAGCCCAGCACTTCTTCTTCACCCAGACTTTTCGGCAGGCTTTCCGGCAATTTGGGGCTATCCAGAAATTGTACAGGGTTATCGGTGCGATAGCCATCTGCGACCATCCAGCTCATAAATTGGCGAAGGGTACTAAGGCGTCTGGCACGGGTGCGCGGCAAAAGACCTTCTGCCTCCCAGCCTTTGATTAGCCGGCGCAAATCATGGGCGTCCATTTCACGAAAATCTGTGTCTATCTGCCGAGCGGTAAGATGCAAATCTGTCTCATAGGCCAGCAAGCTATTTGCCGCTGCGGCTTTTTCAGCTGCCTGGGCTTGCAAAAAACGATTAATCAGCCGGGTCTGACCCTCGGGTAATGCCGTCATGTTTTTCTATCCCTTGCCCGTTTAGATAGATATCTGCGGCCCGTTAGGAAGCGAGGGCAAAATTCGCCCGTAACAGATGCGCCTTTACAATATCTTCTGCCAGCTGATCGGCCACAGATTGCAAGCCGACCTGTTGCAGGCTTTTGATAATTTCTGCAGCATCCACCGGTTCTATCCAGCCGAGCGCAACAGGCTGTACCAGCATAGCGGCCAGCAAGGCCGTTTCGGCTATATTCCCTTTTTCTGCCAATTGCCCTAAGGCCAGAAGATGGGTCGCAGAAAGCCGGTGATAGGCCGGTTTTACCGGCCGGGGGGTAAATAAATCCGGCGCGGTATTTGTTAGCATAGCTGTCCAGTCCTGTTGCAAGCCGACAGAACCTTGTGCTTCCAGAACAGGTAATAAAGGCCAGGCATTGGCCATTTTCAAATCTTCTGCCTGCCAGCTTTGCCCCTTTGCCGCGGCCAGCACATTTTTAGCGCTTTTTCCCAGCTCTGAGCCTGCGCTTACGGCAACTGGCAGCTCATCAGACGGCGCAGAAAGGCTGAGCATAAGGGCAAAATCCTTTTGTACCTCTGCATCGATGGCCGGGGCTGTCTCGCTATCTGCTGTCTGCCCAAGGCGTTGCTGAATGAGGCTGGCATAGAGATCCAGCAATAATTCTGGCCGGCCAGAGCGTATCTCTGTTTCAAAGGCGCGCCGGATCAGAATATTAGTATCGGCTTCCTTGCGCAGTGCCAGCCCGACCCATAAGGACGCGCTGACCAGCGCATCATGGCGGGCAGCGGTTTGCCCAAAAGCATCCTGGCCATCCAATGTGGCCAAAGCCGCTTCGGCCGGCATCGGGGCTTCCAGCAAGGAGCGCCAGATTTGTTCGATTGGCTCGCGTTTTTGCAAGCCGCGCTCCAGCATCATAAAACTGGTCTTCAATGCGGCATCTGCAGCCAGATATCGAAAATTCGAGGCCGCCTGTATCATGGATGACGGCATTTGCTCAAAGGCGGCCAGCGATATTTGTTCATGCGCGGCATCCATTAAAACCAGATCCACACTATCCAGCGTCGCCAGATCCAGCGATATCTCTGCCTCAGAGCCCAAAAGCTTATCTACCAGCTGAAAGAAATTTACATCTTCCCCGCCACTGGCTTTCAGAATATCGGCGGCAAAACGGGCATTATTTTTATCGCCTGCCAGCAACGCACAAATAATACGTGACTGATGCCAGAAATCATCCAGTGTCAATTGCGCCTTTTTTTCGGCATCCCGGCAGGCGGTATCATCTGCCTGGCGGATCAGGTCATATTCAACTTGCCAGCGTTTCCATTCAGCCCATCTGTCCTCTTCTGGTAGCATCCGCACAATTTCGGCCAGCGCATCAGATTGCCCGGCCTTTGCCAGCCAGTTCAGCCGTGTGGAGACCAGCTCTTCGGCAACCGATCCTGCTCCTTTTGGCGGCACAGCGGCAATTGCCATAATTTCAAAAGTCAACTGGCTTAAAATAGGCGCACTGCCCATCGCTGGTACATTACGCAATAAATAAAGGGCTGTTTCAGCATCTGAATCAGACCAGATAAGCGCATTTAGATCCTCTGAGAGAGTGGCAGCACGTTTTAGCCCGACAGAGGCCAGGCTGACCCTGGAGACAGATCGCCGCGCAAGAGAGGTGGCAGGCAAATCATTGCGGGTACGCACAAGGGCTGGCGTGCCATCATTTGCCGGCAGCTCGCCCTGTTCTTCTGCGGCCGCATTTTGTGTGTCTGTCCGTGTAAGCGGGCTTGCCTCTTCTGGCTGAATATCCGGCAGAACAAAAATTTCGCCTGCATTTGCTGCATCGCTGCCAGGGGTTTTATCACTGGCAGCCGTGCTATCCGGGGCAACCGCGCTATCGGCTGAACTGTCAGCTGTCTTTGGCGCGGTTTGCCCCAGCTGCAATAAATTTACCGGGGCGTCCTCGCGCCCCTGTGCCGCCGCAGGATGCCCCATCGCCGGCAACAGAAAGCTGGCAACACAAAAGGCGGCCATTCCGGCCTTTGACAGGCGGGTTCGGACAGTCATCCGGCTATTGAACAAAGGTTTCATTTGGCACAACCTTTGTGATGATTTTTGTTGGTGCAGGAATATGCCAATTGGCCAGAAATACAGCCCCTGCCAGCCCCAGAACAACAATAATCAGCATTGTGATTTTCATCGCATTCATAAACCCTCACCTCTCATCTAGTCAGCCACATTCATTAATATTTTTTTCGGCTTTTCTTCGGCTTTTTTCCTATCTGTCTTGCCATAGGCGACAGATTTTGGCAAATCTGCCTGAACGCCAAACCAGAACTGCCAGCCTGTTTGCTAGAGCAAAAATATGGCAGGGATAAGGCGAAAAATATAAAAACCGAAACCATCCTTCAGATATCACGCGCAAATCTTGTCTTTGACCACTTAACCAATGGCGGGAAATCAGCTATAGATAGGGCTGTTTTAACACCTTTTTGGAAATATCCTGGTTTTTAAGCGTTTTGCCATGTCTTTTTCTGCCTCGCTGATAAAAAAATTCCGTTCTGATATTGATGGCGATTATCGCTGTCTGGACACCAGGCCACTGGTACTGGTTGGGCTGATGGGCTCGGGCAAATCAGCACTTGGCAAACGGTTAAGCGTTGCGCTTTCCCTGCCCTTTATCGATAGCGATATGCTGGTCGAAGAAGAGGCCGGCATTTCCATTGCCGAAATTTTTGAACTGGCAGGCGAGGCCCGTTTCAGAGAAATGGAACGCCGGATCATCTTAAATGTGCTACAAAAGGGAAGCTGTGTTTTATCCACCGGGGGCGGCGCTTTTTGCAATCCCGAAACCCGTGCCGCGATAAAGGAAAATGCGCTGAGCATCTGGATTGATTCCACGCCGGAAACCTTATTATCACGCATTGGCAATCCGGCTTCGCGCCCCTTATTGACCACAGGCGATCCGCTAGAGATTTTAACCAGATTGCGAAAAGAGCGCGCCGCTGCCTATTCAGAGGCAGATTTATGCATTCGCACAGGCAAGCAATCCCACAGAACAGCGATGAAAAAGCTGCTTGGCACATTAAGCGAGGCAGGCCATATTGAGCAGCTATTGCCCCGCCCTGCCAGATGAATTAGATTTTTAGAAGATGTCTGATACCATACAAAAAATTCATATCGACCTTTCGGCAAATAGCTATGATATTCTGATCGGCCGCAATTTGTTTACCGCGGCGATGGCTGAACTTCTGCCCATTATTGAAAATCGGCAAATTATCCTGATTTCTGATGAACAGGTAGGGCCTCTCTATCTGGAAAAAATAGAAAATGCCCTGACCCCTCATGCACGCTCCATCCATCGCGCCCTCGTTCCGGCTGGCGAAGCCAGCAAATCCTTTGCCTGTTTTGAAAAGCTGGTAAATGAGATATTGGCCTTGAATATCGACAGGCGCGCGCTGATTATCGCCATTGGCGGCGGGGTGGTCGGCGATCTGGCTGGCTATGTGGCGGCCAATCTGCTAAGGGGCATAGATTTTATTCAGGTGCCGACCAGCCTGCTGGCACAGGTAGATAGCTCGGTTGGCGGCAAGACAGGCATAAACACCCCTGCTGGCAAAAATCTGGTCGGGGCATTTTATCAGCCCAAAATGGTGCTGGCCGATATTGAAATGCTGTCCAGCCTGCCGCTTCGTGAATTAAAGGCTGGCTATGCAGAAATTGTGAAATATGGCTTGCTGGGCGATGCCGATTTTTTTGACTGGCTGGAAGTAAATGGCGCAGAATTGCTGGCTGGCAATCCCGACAAGCTGGCAGAAGCGGTGCGCATTTCCTGCCAGGCCAAAGCAGATATTGTTTCCCGCGATGAAAAGGAAGCTGGCCAGCGCGCGCTGTTAAATCTGGGGCATACTTTTGCCCACGCCCTGGAGGCAGAAGCCGGATATGATGGCCGTTTGTTGCATGGCGAGGCGGTGTCGTGCGGCCTGCGGCTGGCCTTTGGATTTTCGCGCCATCTGGGGCTGTGTTCTGGCCAGGATGAGATGCGGGTAGCTGGCCATTTGCAAGGGCTTGGCTTGCCTGCCGCGCTGGGTGATTTGCCGGTGATTGCTGATATGACCAGTGCCCAAATTATCGGCCATATGCGTAAAGATAAAAAAGCCAGAGACGGGAAGCTGACCTTTATTCTGGTAGAAAAGATTGGCAAGGCCTTTATTGAACATCACATTGATGAACAAGTCTTGCATGACTATCTGGAGAGCTGTCGATAATGTGGCTATCCCTTACCGGGCTAATCGCCCTTATTCTGTTATTGATTTTGTTATCCGCGTTTTTTTCAAGTGCAGAAACCGCGCTGACAGCTGCTTCTGAAGCGCGGATGCGTCAATTGGTCAAGCGCAAGGGCAATCGCCAGGCCGCGCGGGTAGAAGCCCTGCAAACCAAAAGAGAGCAGCTGATCTCAACAATTTTGATTGGCAATAATGCGGTGAATATTATGGCCTCGGCTTTGGCGACTTCTGCGGCCATTGCCCTGACAGGCGATAGCGGGGTGGCACTGGCCACATTGGTGATGACCATTATCATTGTGCTATTTGCCGAAGTGCTGCCAAAGAGCTATGCCCTTAATCATGCCGACAAGCTTTCCTTGCGTATCGCCTTGCCAGTGCAAATTGTTGTGTGGCTACTGACCCCTTTAACCTGGCTGTTAAATCTGCTGGTGATGAAAATCCTGCGTACCGATAAGATGGGCGTTACCTCGCGCGAGGATGAGCTGCGCGGGCTGATAGACTTGCATAGTCAGGATACCGATGCAGACGGGCGTGAAACCGGGGCGATGCTCTCTTCGGTACTGGATTTAGGTGAAATTTCTGTTGAGGAAATTATGACCCACCGCGCATCGGTCAGTGCGGTCAATGCTGACGATGACCCGGAAGAAGTTTTGCGCTTTGTGTTAAAATCGCCCCATACGCGCCATCCTGTCTATTCTGGCAAGCCGGAAAATATTATTGGCGTGCTGCATGTCAAGGCGTTGTTAAGGGCGATAGAGGAAAATAGCGCACGTGATATCACCGGCCTTTCTGTTGCCGATATTGCAACCGAGCCCTATTTTATTCCTGAAACCACCCAGCTTTTTGCCCAGCTTCAGGCCTTTCGCAAACGGCGCGAGCATTTTGCCATTGTCATTGATGAATATGGCGATTTGCGCGGTATTGTCACGCTAGAAGATATTCTGGAAGAAATTGTAGGCGAAATTGATGATGAACATGATGAAGGGCTTCTGGAGGTAAAGCTGCAGTCAGATGGCTCCTATATTGTTGATGGGTCGGTTACGTTGCGTGATCTGAACCGTATTCTGGATTTGGAATTGCCTGATGACAAAGCCTCCACCCTGGCAGGGCTTATCATTTATGAAAGCCGACATATTCCGGCAATTGGCCAGGAATTTCGCTTTCACGGGGTACGTTTTCGTATCCGCAACCGTTCTGGAAATCAGCTTACCTCTATCCGCCTATGGTGCAATGATAGCCCTGCGGATACCGCCTCTTGAATATTGGCCATTTTAAAAAATGAGCCTGTTAAAATGTAATGGAGTAAAAAATGAGCCTGTCTGCCCCTGTCAAAAGAGACGCCCGGCATTTGCGCCGTATATCCTGTGAGGGCTTTGCCAGAACCGATGGCTTGCTGGACATTGAAGGCGAGCTTATCGATACGAAACATTATGATTTTCCATCTGCCGCGCATGGCACAATCGCTGCTGGCAGTCCGATACATCATATGCAGGTGCGGATTACCATTGATTTTGATATGACCATAATCGCTGCCGAGGCAGTGACCCTGCATGGCCCGTATCATATCTGTCCAAAGGGGGCAGAAAATATTGATGGGCTGGTCGGGCTGACCATTGGCCCTGGCTGGAAGCGCAAGGTACAACTGGCGATTGGCGGGCCAAAGGGCTGTACCCATATCACCGAATTAATGGGACCAATTGCCACCACCGCCTTTCAAACCCTCTATGGTGAAAAAGCCCGCCAGAGGCGCATGGCAGGTCATAGTGACACGTCTGATATTGAAACGCCGCTCCCCTCGCTTGCCAATAGCTGTATTGCCTATGCTGAAGAAAAATAAAGACGAAAAAGAATTGGCGCTGGCTAGTTGCGCTGGATAGTGATTTGCAGGGCATGAATAGGCCCTGCCAGTAAATCTGCCACCGCCTGATTAACCGCCCGATGGGCGGCCACTCTGCTTAGCCCTGCCAGTTTTTCTGCGCCAATGGTCACCTCAAAATGACTTTGCCCGCCAGGGCGTGCGCCGGCATGACCGGCATGTTGCCAGCTGACATCCTCTACCTGCAGGAAATGAGGGTGCAAGTGCTCTTTCAGGCGAGCTTCTATGGCCTGTTTTACACTATTTTCATCAGATTCAGACATTTTGCACCGCCATGCTAAACTAGAAGAACATCAAGGGACTTTACCAGTTTTCAGAATATAGCAAAAAACCACTGAACAGAAACTTGTATTCATATCTTTGAACCCTATAGTCTAGGCATATGAGAACAAAACGCCAGATAAAAGAGCCGTTAAAGCTGAAAACAGCTGTCCCGCCCCTGAC
>Ga0181590_10001682_pt1 | contig 18658 bp, 17 predicted proteins | sample 071ome_34_FD_132446 | JGI IMG/M metagenome (GOLD analysis project Ga0181590, IMG submission 132446) | Coastal salt marsh microbial communities from the Groves Creek Marsh, Skidaway Island, Georgia - 071411BT metaG (megahit assembly) | ecosystem: Environmental > Aquatic > Marine > Intertidal...
AAGGCAATTCGCAGCCTATGTCTGCCCATGACGGGGGATCACAATGTATCAAACGTACTCTCGGCAATTGCAGTTGCGCGGCATTTGGGCGTAAAAGAGGCCGAGATTAAATCTGCCCTTGAAAACTTCAAAGGGGTCAATCGCCGCTTTACTAAAGTGGGTGAGGTGGATGGCGTTACCATCATTGATGATTACGGCCACCATCCTGTTGAAATCGCGGCGGTGCTCAAAGCTGCGCGTCAGGCATCAACTGGCCGCGTTATCGCAGTGCATCAACCTCACCGTTACACACGGCTGCATTCCCTGTTCGAAGATTTCTGCACTTGCTTTAATGAGGCTGACGTGGTCGCCATTGCAGAGGTGTTTGCAGCAGGCGAAGACCCGATTGAGGGAGCAAGCCGTGATGATCTGGTCGCGGGTTTACTCCGTCACGGCCATCGTCACGCCAGTGCGCTTCAGAATGAAGGCGACTTGGAACATCTTGTGCGCACACATGCCCAATCGGGTGATATTGTCGTCTGCCTTGGTGCAGGAACAATTTCCGCATGGGCAAATGCATTGCCCGAGCGATTGGGGAAATAGAGGTCGCTTCATATCCCTAGACAGTCGATAGACATAAAAGCGCCGATCCAAACTTCATTGAATTTAGTTATGTGCTAACCGTCATCTTGACACTACGCCGACCTGCCCATGGGAAGCGCTCATGCACTTCCCGATGTCGGCTTATGAGCTGATCCAAAGTAGACGTAATTGGCAGATGCGGGTTTTTATTGCGATGCTTCTATGAATATTGCATATCTCGTGCAACCACAGGAGCAGGCCATGAACAGCATCCCAGAACCACGCGGCGCATTGACATCAGGAATGTCATTAGCGGAGCTAACTTGGTTGCGCGTGGGTGGGCCTGCGGATTTTTTCTTTCAGCCCGCGGACAGGGATGATCTGGCTGATTTTCTGCGTGCGCTTCCTGAGGATATCCCTGTTTTCCCCATGGGTGTAGGCAGCAACCTGATAGTTCGGGATGGGGGCCTGCGCGGCGTAGTGATACGCCTTGGGCGTGGTTTTAATTATATTACACTTCAGGACGATTTGATCATCGCAGGCGCAGCGTGCCTTGATTCCCACGTAGCGCGGCGTGCGGCGGATCAGGGGCGCGATTTGACGTTCCTGCGCACAATCCCCGGGTGCATAGGTGGTGCAGTTCGGATGAATGCGGGGTGTTATGGTTCCTATGTGGCCGATCATTTTGTTCAGGCGACACTTGTCACACGTCGGGGTGAAGTGATCACGTTGACCAATGATCAGATCGCGTTTGAGTATCGTCAAACTGATGTTCCCGAAGGTGCTGTTATTACCGAGGCAGTGTTTCGTGCCCCCATAGGAGAGGCAGAGGCGTTGCACGCCAAAATGGATGCACAACTGCGCAAACGCAATGAAACCCAACCAATCAAAGAGTGCAGCGCGGGTAGCACATTTCGCAACCCTGCAGGGTTTTCCAGCACAGGGCGCGTGGATGACTCCCACGACCTAAAAGCATGGAAGGTGATTGATGATGCGGGCCTGCGTGGCGCTACCCTTGGTGGGGCGCAGATGAGTGAAAAGCATTCTAACTTTATGATCAATACGGGCGGCGCCAGCGCCGCTGACCTAGAAGGATTAGGAGAATTAGTCCGAAAAAAGGTTTTCCAAAACGCAGGAATAGAGTTAGAGTGGGAAATCATGAGGGTTGGTGAACCGACCCCAAAATAGCATAACATAAGTTGTGAGAACAACAATAAGGCCAAAATGGCCATATACACGAGGCGAATTCGGGTATGTCGAGCAGGACAAATCCCAAAGTCGTGGTTTTGATGGGTGGCCCTTCGGCCGAGCGCGAAGTGTCCCTTGTCAGTGGGCGTGAATGCGCCGCGGCTTTGCGTGAAGCAGGATATAATGTTACGGAGTTGGATGCTGCGCCAACGCTGGCTTCTGATCTGGCGCAAATTGCTCCCGATATCGTATTCAATGCGCTGCATGGCCGTTGGGGTGAAGATGGCTGCGTTCAAGGTATCCTTGAATGGCTGCGCATCCCGTATACGCATTCTGGTGTATTGGCCTCGGCACTTGCTATGGACAAACAGCGCAGCAAAGAGGTGTTTGCATCCGCGGGCCTACCCATTGCGCATAGTGTGATTGTCGGTCGTGATCAGGTGCAGCGCAAACATGTGATGGCTCCACCTTATGTGGTGAAACCAAATAACGAAGGATCTTCGGTCGGGATTTACATTGTAAAAGAGGATGCCAATTCACCGCCCCATTTATCAGATGACATGCCCGACACTGTAATGGTCGAGAACTATTTGGCGGGGCGCGAGTTGACCACCACGGTGATGGGGGATAGCGCACTGGGCGTGACCGAAATTTTCACCGATGGTTGGTATGACTACGATGCCAAATACGCCGACGGCGGATCGTATCATGTCGTCCCTGCCAATATACCTGCAGATATAACGCAGGCTTGCATGGACTTTGCGCTGAGCGCCCATCATGTATTGGGGTGTAAAGGTGTTAGTCGGACGGATTTTCGTTGGGATGATACGCGCGGGCGCGATGGTTTGTTCCTGTTGGAAACAAACACACAGCCGGGTATGACGCCCACATCCTTAGTGCCTGAGCAGGCGCAAAAAATTGGGATCAGTTTTGAGGATCTTTGCGATTGGATGATAAAGGATGCCTCATGCGACCGCTAAGTAAGAGATATACCAATGTGAGTGACCCTGCACCATCGCGGCTGTCGTATCGGTTGATGCGTTTTATGCTGACACCCTTGTTGCGTCGGTTGGTATTTTACGGAATTCCTGGGTTTGTTTTGGCGCTAGCTGTGGGATTTTATTTCGCAAATGAAGAGCATCGCGAAAATTTGCGCGCATTCGCGGATGATGCGCATCGCAGCATTATCGAACGTCCCGAGTTCATGGTAAGCGCCGCACAGATTACAGGCGCTGGTCCAACGTTGGAAGAAGATATTCGCGAAGTTCTGCCTGTTGATTTCCCAATCAGTAGCTTTTCTCTTGATGTGCAAGAGATGCGCAAAATTTTGGTGGAACTGGCATCCGTCGCGAATGCATCGCTTCAGGTTCGGGACGGTATTTTATTAATTGATATAAGCGAACGTAAACCTGCCTTTGTGTGGCGTAAGCGGGATGGATTGGAATTGCTTGATGAAACGGGTCATTACGTGCGTTCGATTACAGCACGAATGGATTATCCCAATTTGCCATTGATCGCTGGTGAAGGGGCGGATGATAATATTGCTGAGGCTCGCGCGTTATTGGCCAGTGCCGCGCCCCTTGCGGAGCGTTTGCGTGGTTTAATTTATGTGGGAGGACGGCGCTGGGATCTGGCGTTGGATCGCAATCAACGCATCATGTTGCCCGCCGAAGGCGCGGTGCAGGCCTTAGAAAAAGTTTTGATTTTAAATGATACCCAAGAGTTGCTGGATCGCGCAATCAGTGTTGTGGACATGCGTTTGAGCGAGCGTCCAACGTTACGCCTTGCGGATGGCGCATCCAGCATGCTTTTGCGGCAAATTAAGAGTAGTGGAGCCGATCAATGACCGATTTTTATGATGCTCAACGTGCAATGCGATCAATGCGCAAGGCCGCACTTCAGCGCGGCGTGATTGCCGTATTGGATGTGGGAAGTGCCAAGATTGGGTGTCTGATCCTGCGCTTTGACGGTGTGGATCGCAACATTGACGCCGAAACCGTCGGGCCAATGGCAGGTCAATCAGGGTTCCGCGTTATCGGATCTGCCACAACACGATCCCGCGGCATTGAATTTGGCGAAGTGATCTCAATGCCCGAAGCGGAACGCGCCATTCGCACGGCCTTGCAATCTGCACAAAAATTGGCAGGCACGCGTGTGGATCATGTGATTGCGTCTTTTTCAGGCGGTGCGCCGCGGTCTTATGGATTGGCGGGACAAATCACGGTCGAGGATCAGTTTGTTACCGAGCAACATATTGCCAAAGTTTTATCGGCCTGTGATGTCCCTGCTTACGGCGAAGGACGCGAGGTTTTGCATGCGCAGCCTGTGAATTTTGCATTGGACTATCGTTCGGGATTGTCCGATCCGCGCGGTCAAATCGGGAAAGAGCTTTCGACTGATATGCATATGTTAACGGTCAGTGAAAAATCAATCCTTGATCTGGCCTATTGTATCAAACGCTGTGACTTGGAATTGGCGGGGATCGCTTCATCCGCATATGCATCTGGCATGGCCTCCTTGGTTGAGGATGAGCAAGAGTTGGGATCAGCGTGCATTGACATGGGTGGCGGCACCACATCCCTGTCTGTTTTCATGAAAAAACACATGATTTACGCGGATACGGTGCGTTTAGGAGGGGATCACGTGACGCGCGATATTTCGATGGGTCTACAGGTTCCCATCGCCACAGCCGAACGTATTAAAACACGCAGTGGCGGTTTAATAGCAACGGGCATGGATGATCGCGATATGATCGAAATTAGTGGTGATACAGGCGATTGGGAGCATGATCGTCGCACCATCAGCCGTACTGAATTGATCGGGATCATGCGCCCGCGGGTTGAAGAGATTTTAGAAGATGTACGTGCGCATCTTGATGCAGCCGGGTTTGAACATTTGCCCAGTCAGCAAATTGTTTTGACAGGTGGCGCCAGTCAAGTGCCCGGTATGGACACGTTGGCCGGCCGTATTTTGGGGCAGCAGGTGCGCCTAGGTCGCCCCTTGCGCATCCATCGATTGCCACAAGCCTATTCGGGGCCCAGTTGCTCGGCATTGGTCGGCGTTTCACTTTTTGCAGCGCACCCCCAAGACGAATGGTGGGACTTCGAAGTGCCCGCGCAAAAATTAGGCGCGCGCTCTATTAGCAAAGCGCTTCGTTGGTTCAAAGAAAATTGGTAACCACAAATTGTTGTGTACTTGGCCAGATAGGGCGAATTTTAGCTGTTTTTCACTATATTTTGCATAAAAATTGCGTTTTTTGCGTGACCTTGGATGCGATCAGAGGTAAACTTGGGGTCATATAGGCGAAATTAACCCAGAAAACTGGGACATCAGGCGGACAAATGACATGACATTGAATCTATCGGTACCCGAGGAAAATGAATTAAGACCACGCATCACGGTGTTTGGCGTTGGCGGTGCTGGCGGCAATGCTGTGAACAACATGATTGAAAAGCAGCTTGACGGCGTTGAGTTCGTTGTCGCGAATACAGATGCGCAGGCCCTTCAGCAAAATCAATCAGCATCCCGCATCCAATTGGGTGTTAAAGTCACCGAAGGTTTGGGCGCAGGTGCACGTGCTGAAGTAGGCGCGGCAGCAGCCGAGGAAAGCATTGAACAAATTGTGGATCATTTGGCAGGGGCACACATGTGCTTCATCACCGCTGGTATGGGTGGCGGCACGGGAACTGGTGCAGCTCCGATTATTGCACAAGCTGCACGTGAAATGGGCGTCCTAACTGTTGGTGTTGTCACTAAACCGTTCCAGTTTGAAGGCGCCAAGCGTATGCGTCAGGCAGAGGCAGGCGTTGAAGCGTTACAGAAAATGGTCGACACATTGATCATCATTCCAAACCAAAACCTGTTCCGTCTTGCGAATGAAAAGACCACCTTTACTGAAGCCTTCAGCATGGCAGACGACGTATTGTACCAGGGTGTAAAAGGGGTGACGGATCTTATGGTGCGCCCTGGTTTGATTAATCTTGATTTCGCGGATGTTCGTGCTGTAATGGACGAAATGGGCAAGGCGATGATGGGTACGGGCGAGGCAGAAGGCGAAGATCGCGCCAAGCAAGCTGCTGAAAAAGCCATCGCAAACCCATTGTTGGACGAAATAAGCCTCCGTGGCGCACGTGGCGTCCTGATTAACATCACAGGTGGTTATGATCTGACCCTATTTGAATTGGATGAGGCAGCAAATCGCATCCGTGAAGAGGTAGACCCAGATGCCAACATCATCGTTGGTTCAACTCTCGATCCAGATATTAGTGGCGTGATGCGCGTATCTGTTGTTGCAACAGGTATTGATGTTAGCGAAGGCGTTGCTGATATTCCTGTGCCTTCCCACGCGGCCCCTGCATTTGCCTCAGTTGTGGAGGAAGTTTCCGAAACAGAGCCTGCGGTTGCGGCAGAAGAACCGGGCTTGTTTGATGCAGGCCTCAGTGAAACTGAAGAGGCCAAGCCGATGTTTGCCCCTGCTGCAGAATTTCAAGCCTATGCCGCAGAAGAGCCTGCACCAGCTATCCAGCCAGAAGTTACCGAAGACGCAAACGAGGCATTTGTCGCCCCCAAAGCGTCTGCACCAGGCACACCATCTGAGGATACGTTGGCACGGTTGCGAACGGCCGTTCTGAATACCGGAGTCGCACGCACACCTGAGCAAATCGCAGAAGAACCATCCGAGTCCGATCGACCGCGTTTTGGTATAGGTTCCCTAATCAATCGCATGTCAGGTGGGTCTGAAGCTGCGCCAAAGGCACAACCTGCGGTCCGTTCACAGCCGGCAATGAGCGAGCCAGCGACCGCTGCAGCGCAGGGCGAACATTCACAAGAACAAGAAAAAATTGAAATTCCTGCGTTCTTGCGACGTCAGGCAAATTAGGCCAACTACGAGAAAAACCCATTAAAAACCATCGCTTAGGTGATGGTTTTTTCGTTGGAGGCAAAAATCCGCCTATGCCTAATGGCTTTGTTACACAGAGTTACAAAGTTTGAATTGTATTTTAGCGTCCTGAACAATAAACGCGATCAAGGGTACATGCCGAGCAGGTGTAAGGAGCCAGAGTGCAAGCAACACTATCGACAACATTGACGTTTACGGATATCGGACTTCATTCTGGTGCGCCTGTGACGATGCACATTCACCCTGCATCGGCGGATCACGGCATCTGGATCAAACGTAGCGATATCACCATCGGCGATCCATTGGTTGCTGCGCGTTGGGATAATGTCGTACAGACCCAGTTGTGCACAAAGTTGGCAAATGATCTGGGATCTGAGGTGTCGACAGTTGAACACGTCATGGCCGCACTTGCTGGTTGTGGGGTGCATAATGCACTGATCGAGGTCGATGGACCAGAATGCCCAATCTTGGATGGCAGCGCGGTTCCCTTCGTGCGTGCGATCCTTGGGGCAGGGGTGGTTTCATTGGACGCGCCCGTGCGTGCAATCCGCATATTGGCACCTGTTGAGTGCAAAACGGATCAGGGGTGGGCACGTTTAGAACCCTCCGATGCGCCAGAAATGCAGTTTGCTATTGATTTTGCAGATCAGGCGATTGGCAAACAGTCTAAATCACTGAATCTTTCGAATGGTTCCTTCGTGCGAGAGCTGTGTGACAGCCGTACATTCTGCCGCAACAGTGATGTTGAAACAATGCGTGCCAATGGCCTTGCACTTGGCGGATCTTTTGAAAACGCGGTTGTTGTGGACGGGGATCAAATTTTGTCACCCGGTGGTCTGCGCCACGCTGATGAGGCAGTGCGTCACAAAATGTTGGATGCGCTTGGCGATATGGCATTGGCGGGTGCGCCAATTATAGGTCGTTATGTCGGGTATCGCGCGGGCCATGCGTTGACCAATTCATTACTGCGCACAATGTTTGCGAACCCTCGGTGTTTTGAAGTTGTGAATTGTGATCATGATACCGCTGCGTTGCTTCCAGGGGCAGGCGCACATTTGGACGAAGTTTGCGCAGTCGCCTAGGCGATACTTTAATTTAATGCATTCCCTCGGCGATTTTTTGTATGCAGTCTGTAACAATCATTTTGCGTTACATTTTTCTATGCTAGATCATCCCCCAATCGTTAGTTAAGCTGATCAAAAAGATAAAGTGGAAATAGATGACAACAGGCCGCTTACACGCATTTCGAATTGCCGCTTTCGTAACGCTTTTTGCAGTTGCGGGTTGCTCTGGTTCGCAAACCGCAACATTCGTTGACGTCGAAGGCTTTGGCCCGGATCAAATTTATGAGCGCGGTGAATACGAAATGGACCGTGGACGTTTTGCCGATGCCGCCTTTTTCTTTTCTGAGGTAGAACGCCTTTACCCCTATTCAGAGTGGGCACAGCGCGCGATGATGATGCAGGCCTATGCCCATCATGAAAACCGCGCCTATGACGAAACCCGCGCAGCGGCGCAAAGATTCATTGATTTCTATCCTGCAGAAGAGGACGCGGCCTATGCGCAATTCTTGATTGGATTGTCCTATTACGACCAAATCGCTGATGTTGGACGGGATCAAAAAATCACGCGTCAGGCGTTACAAGCGTTTCGAATTGTCATCGAACAATATCCTGACAGTGAATATGCGCGTTCTGCAAATTTAAAATTCGACCTTGCGTTTGATCACCTGGCTGGCAAAGAGATGGAGGTTGGGCGTTACTATCTTGGGCGAAAAAACTTTGCCGCTGCCATCAACCGTTTCCGTAATGTTGTTGAGTCCTTCCAAACCACCACACATACGGCCGAGGCGTTGCATCGTTTGGTTGAGGCGTATTTGTCCCTTGGCCTAACAGATCAGGCACAAACAGCGGGGGCCATTTTGGGCCATAATTTCCAATCAACCGAATGGTACGAAAGCAGTTATAAATTATTGACGGATCAGGGGCTTAAACCTCGTTTGACCGGCACAGGGTGGCTGCAAAAAGTGCATCGTCAAGTGCTAAAAGGTCAGTGGTTGTAAGGGGCGGATCGCGACATGCTGCGTGGTTTGGACATTCGCGATATGTTGATCATTGATCACTTATCTCTCGAATTTTCCTCTGGGTTAAATGTCCTAACAGGTGAAACGGGCGCTGGTAAATCCATTCTGCTTGACAGCCTTGGATTTGTTTTGGGCTGGCGAGGTCGCGCTGATCTGGTGCGCAGCGGTCAAGATCAAGGTGAGGTCAGCGCATGGTTCGATCTGAGTCCAAGCCATCCCGCGCGCAGTGTTTTGCAAGATGCGGGTATTCCGGTAGAGAATGAATTGATTTTGCGGCGGGTTAACAGCCGGGATGGCCGTAAAACTGCATGGATAAATGACAGGCGCGTGTCGGGTGAAGTGTTGCGTGCTGTGTCCGAACACCTGGTCGAACTACACGGTCAGCACGATGATCGCGGGTTATTGGACTCAAAGGGTCACCTGGATTTATTAGATAGTTTTGGCGGGCATGACGAAATGTTGTCAAATGTATCAGCCGCCTACAGCGCCTTACGCGTCGCAGCAAAGGACTTAATCAAGGCCGAATCCGCCCAAGACGAGCTACGCGCAGAAGAAGAATTTTTGCGCCATGCCGTCGATGAACTGCAAAAACTGGCACCAGCGGCAGGTGAAGAGGCCGAAATGGACAGTCGTCGCCGCTTAATGCAGGGGGCTGAAAAAATCCGTGCCAACATCTCCCATGCGGCACAGGCCTTGGGCCGTGATGGGGCTGAGGGCATGATGAACGATGCGATGCGGTGGCTTGATGGTGCCGCAGATGCCGCCGATGGACGTTTGGAGGAGCCGTTGGCAGCGTTGTCGCGTGCGATGGTGGAATTGGATGATGCGGCCCAAGGGGTTGAGGCATGTTTGGACGCCTTGGAATTCAATCCACATGATCTGGAATTGGCCGAAGAACGTTTGTTTGCGATCCGTGCCTTGGCGCGTAAACATAATGTCGCACCCGATGAACTCCCCTCATTAGCGCAGGAATTAAGCGCCAAGCTGGATCTGCTGGATATGGGGGCTGGCGGCCTAAAGGAATTGAACGCCGCTGTTGCCGCTGCGCAGACTGACTTTGATGAGGCTGCTAATGTTCTAAGTCGCGCACGTAAATCGGCGGCACAGGCGCTGGATCTGGCGATGGTTTCTGAATTGACGCCGTTGAAAATGGAACGCGCCGTGTTCACAACACAGATTAAAGATACCGATCCATCGGCAAGGGGTAAGGATCAGGTGGATTTTGTTGTTGCAACCAACCCTGGCGCACCTGCAGGACCATTGGCGAAAATTGCATCTGGTGGGGAACTTAGTCGCTTTCTTTTGGCTCTTAAGGTGTGTTTGTCTCGCGATGGTGCGCAAAACACAATGATATTTGATGAAATTGATCGCGGCGTTGGGGGCGCAACGGCGGATGCAGTGGGGCGGCGTTTGTCGCGATTGGCGCAGGATGCTCAGGTTTTGGTTGTCACCCACTCGCCACAGGTTGCGGCTCTTGGGGATCGTCATTTCCAAGTTGCGAAACAACAAAACGCGGATATGACATTATCGCGCGTTGATCTGCTTTCAGACGCGGCGCGTGTCTTTGAAATCGCCCGCATGATTTCGGGCGATACGATCACCACCGAAGCGCGCGCAGCCGCGCGTACATTGATTGAAGGGCGCTAGGTCTTATTCGCGCACTAATTTCCCAGGGTTCATCAGATTATGGGGATCAAGCGCCTGTTTGATTGTTCCCATCACATCCCATGCTGCGCCGTGTTCGGCCTCCATAAACTTTTTCTTGCCGATACCGACGCCATGTTCGCCCGTGCAGGTCCCACCATATTCCAGCGCACGCTGTGCCATGCGATCGGACAGGGCAAGCGCCGTTTCGTGTTCAGCCGCATTATCGGGATCAAGCAATAGAACAGAATGAAAGTTTCCATCCCCAACGTGCCCCAAAATTGGCCCCATCAGACCCGATGCGGCGATATCCGCACGGGTTTCTTCGACCGCCTCGGCCAAGTGTGATATCGGAACACAGATGTCGGTAACTACAGCACGCGCGCCTTTACGTGCTGCCAAAATTGCATAATATCCGTTATGACGCAGGGACCACAGCGCTGTGCGATCTTCCGTCCGTTCAGACCATTCGAATTCCTGCCCACCGTTTTCGCGACAAATTGCGCCGAATGTTTCAGCGTCTTGTTTTACGCTATCTGCGCTTCCATGTAATTCGAAGAGCAGATGGGGCATTGGGGGCATGCTGCGATCCGCATATTCATTGAAGGCCTCAACCGTCGCCGTATCCACAAATTCCATGCGTGCCATCGGTAATGCCATTTGGATCGTTTCAATCACGCTTTGCACAGCCCCTCCAAAGCTTTCAAAGGCGACAATCCCCGCGCTGATCGCCTCAGGAATGGGATGCAGTTTCAGGGTTAGTTCAGTAATCAGGCCCAGCGTGCCTTCTGACCCGACCATCAATGCGGTTAAATCATAGCCTGCAGATGTTTTTTTCGCATATGTGCCAGTTTTGATAATGCGCCCGTCGGCCAAAACCACCTCTAACGCCTTGACTGCATCGCGCATGGTGCCATAGCGGACAGTGGTTGTTCCACTAGCCCGTGTTGCAGCCATGCCACCGATGGATGCGTTTGCACCTGGATCAACACTGAAAAACAGGCCCGTATCGCGTAGTGCTTCGTTCACCTCTTTACGTGTGATGCCGGGTTCCGCTGTGATTAGCATATTTTCAGGATCAATGCGCCGGATCTTATTCATCTGTGAAAAATCGATGGTCAGGCTGCTGTCATTTGCCCCAGTCTGCGCCTCGAGCGAGGTTCCCGTGCCCCAGCCCACCATTGGAAGATCAGATCGTGCACAGATTTCAACAATGCGCTGCACCTCATCCGTTGTAGTGGGGTAGGCCACGGCCGCAGGTGGCATCAACTCGAAATGGCTTTCTGAGCGGCCATGAATTTCGCGATCAGATTCTGACGTCGTGAAACGATCCCCCAACAGTTGGCGCAAGGCTTGGGTCGCATTTTGCTTGATCATTGCATCCCTCTGATATTTCATAGCATTTAAGGAACACTAGTGCTCTGGCACGAAAATGAAAAGGCAGCAGTCATATGTCTGTGTTGGGTGAAATTTTGGACGGTGTTTTTTCGCGTCTTCGCCTGCGATCCTTGCGGGTGGTTTGGCATGTTGATTTTTGGGGGCTGGCCCTTGTGATTGGCATTGCGAGTGGTGTTGCCGCCGTGTTGGGCGCGCCGATTTCAACCACATTGAGTGTGTTTGAAATGACAAGAGAGTGGCAAACAGGCTTGGCCGTTTTGGTCATGGTTTAATTGGCAACCGGACTGTCATCGCGATATGTGGATCGGTCGTTTTTCCTAACCCAGTTGGAACATCGAAATATTCATGTTGCGATCGGCCCGCAGGGATATTTGCTCGAATTGGTACTCACAGATGCCACCATGCGTCCCATTGATGAGGCGGCTCAAGCAGATTAGGATTTTGGTGGAAAAGGGCCATTATGTCAGTGCTGCTAGAACATTAAACACCGCAATGACCGTGTTTGAGCGTACACGCGCGGCCTATCTACCCGTGGTTAAGATAGGTGGGGACACTGCCCCCTCGCAAATCGTGGGACGGTTGTACGAAGTTGACGCATTGTGCGCCTATAATAAGGCCCTGTCTGATGCCGCAGAGGAAGAGCACAGTTAGTTAAATCTGTTCAACTGCAACTTGGTTTTGTGTGTAAAACGCGATGTGCCCTGCAATTGCTTCGATACCTGCGATCGGCATCTCATAGCTCCATCCCATATTGGCAAGGGTTTGGGATTTCGTGATGATGGAATAATACGTCGCGCTTCCTTTGTAGGGACAGATACTTGTTTGATCTGTCTTCTCAAGAAACGCCATCGCTAAATCAGATTTAGGAAAATAGATCACTGATGGCAAATCACCTTCGATCAATTCAATGGCATTTTTGCTTTCGCCGATAACGGCACCGCCTGCGCGAACGCTCCATGTGCCCGTGGCGTTGCGTGTTGTGATATGGTCTGACATGGCGGTTCCTTTTTTCTTCATGGTCGAACCCAAACCATGTCACTGTAACTCATTTATGTCACAGCGGTTGGGTCGCATCCGATAACCATACCTGTTCTGCTGCGTCTAGGCGAGGATGAATTTTGTCGCGGCATGATTGGTGATAGGAATTGAGCCATGCAACCTCATCACTGTTCAGCATGTCGCGCAGGATCATGCGGCGATCAATAGGCACGTAAGTGAGTGTTTCAAATTCAAGCAGATTGGTCAAATTACCATCGGGTTGATCAGGTGCAGGGACAACAATTAATAGATTTTCTGTACGAATTCCAAAATGCCCCTCGCAGTAAAATCCGGGTTCATTCGACAGGATCATGCCAGGTTCGAACGGAAGTGTGGAACGACGCGATAGGTTTTGAGGACCCTCATGCACCGACAGAACGTGCCCCACACCGTGGCCCGTGCCGTGTTGATAATCCTGACCCGCGGACCACAGGGCGGCACGTGCAAATGCATCAATGTCGCGCCCCGAAATACCATGGGGAAAGCGCAGGCGAGAAATGGCAATCATCCCCTTTAGAACACGGGTAAAGGCACGCTTGACCTCATCTAATTGATCCCCAATCGCGAGCGTTCGGGTGATGTCGGTTGTGCCGTCCTGATACTGTGCGCCGCTATCCACCAAATAAACTCCGCCCGCGTTCAATGTCTTATTACTGTCGGTGGTGACGCGATAATGGGGCAAGGCTGCATTGGAGCCTGCGGCAGAAATCGTATCAAAACTGATCTCGTCCATCAGCGGGTCTTGGCGGCGAATTTCCTCCAGCCGCGTGGCCGCATCAATCTCTGTCAGCGTTCCATGCGGTTCAGTATCAAGCCATGCTAAAAACCGACACATCGCCACCGCATCGCGCAGGTGACTTTCGCGGGCACTTTTTAATTCTGTTGCGTTCTTACAGGCTTTTGGCAGGCTAACGGGGTCGGTTGATAAGATCGCATTGTCGGATAATGCATGAGAAATTGCATAGGGAACGCTGCCTGCATCTAGGCGCATAGCGCCTTGAAAAGACGAAATATAATTAAACAAATCATCTGGATTTCGAAGTTGAACTTCGTTTCCTAAATGCACGCGGATGTCTCGGGCCTTTTGAGCGTGCATAAACAAATCAACGCGTGCATCGTCATGCAAAACCGCAAATCCATGAACCACGGGGTTATGGGATACATCCTGACCGCGAATATTAAGTAACCAACAAATGCTGTCGGGTAAGGATATGAAGGCGGCGGCGTGCCCCGCGGATTTTAATTCTGCGGCTAGGCGTGTGCGTTTGTCTAGATGCGTTTCGCCTGACAGGGTGTCTTCAAAAACTCGTGCCAAACCCATGGGCGGAGCGGGTCTGTCCTGCCAAATCGGATCAACTAAATTGTCCACCGACTGCACCGTGATATTTGTTCCGCGAAGGTCATTTTCCAATGATTTTATTTCATGGGCGCTGTGCAGCCATGGATCAAATCCCACGATACCAGAGGTCAAGTTGTCCTTTAACCAATCGCCCAGTTGCAGTTCAGGCCAATCAACGGGGACAAAGGGTGCGCGCGTTTGTTCTTTTACTTGGACGCGGTAGCGGCCATCAACAAACACACCCGCAGCATCCTGTGTGACGGCACAAAACCCAGCCGACCCTGTAAAGCCCGTAAGCCATGCCAGACGTTCATCAGCAGCGGCCACATATTCGCCCTGATGTACATCAGCACGTGGAATCAGAAAAGCATCAACACCAGATTTGCGCATCTGATTGCGCAGCATAATCAGGCGTTCGGGCCCCATTTCAGGTTCTGAAGAGGCTTCGAAACTTTGATAAACCGCTTTATTCATCTTTAACTCGCGCGTTTAATTCCCATGACACGGGCGCGTGCTCTTGGATCTTGATCAAAGAGCGCGGCCAATTGTTCTGTCATTGCGCCTGCCAGCTGTTCGACATCTGTAATCGTGACAGCCCGTTCATAATAACGTGTCACATCGTGCCCAATACCGATCGCCAACAATTCAACAGCCTTGCGTTTTTCGACCATGGCGATCACATCGCGCAGGTGTTTTTCCAAATAATTTGCAGGATTTACCGATAATGTGCTGTCATCAACTGGGGCACCATCAGAAATCACCATCAGGATTTTACGCGCCTCGGGACGCGCAATCATGCGGCGATGGGCCCATTCCAGCGCCTCGCCATCAATGTTTTCTTTCAGCAGGCCTTCTTTCATCATCAGACCCAGATTTGGGCGGGCCCGACGCCAAGGGGCATCCGCTCCTTTATAGATGATGTGGCGCAAATCATTCAGTCGACCGGGTTGTTGCGGGCGTCCCTCTTGCAGCCATTTTTCGCGTGCTTGGCCGCCTTTCCACGCGCGGGTGGTAAAGCCAAGGATTTCAACTTTCACATTGCAGCGCTCAAGCGTGCGGGCCAAAACATCTGCACAAATTGCAGCAATAGAAATGGGTCGTCCGCGCATGGAACCTGAATTATCCAACAACAACGTAACAACTGTATCGCGAAATTCCGTGTCTTGCTCCATTTTGAAGCTTAGCGGAGTGGTTGGGTTTGCAACGACCCTCGCCAAACGACCAGCGTCCAAAATACCCTCTTCCAGATCGAACAACCAACTGCGGTTTTGTTGCGCCTGCAAACGACGCTGAAGTTTGTTCGCCAGACGACTAACTGCCCCTTTTAGCGGTTCAAGCTGTTGATCCAAATAGGCGCGCAACCGTTCCAATTCGATAGGTTCGGCCAATTCTTCGGCATGAATCTCTTCGTCATATTCTGCGTTATAGACAGCATAGTTTGGATCAGCGTCCGAAATCGGCTGCGGTGGGGGTGGGTCAAGCGGCGCATCCCCCTCTGGCATCTCCATTTCGTCGGACATATCGTCATCAGCACTGTCGTCTTGGCTGATCTGTGCTTCTGCTGCGTCCTGTTGCTGTTCTTGGGATTGTTCTGGGTTGGCTTCTGCTTCATCCTCTTGGCTGTCGTCATCCCCTGTGCTGTCGGGATCTTGATCCTCGTCCTGATCCTCTTGCGCCTGATCTTCTTGATCTTCATCGGGCATATCAGGGTCATTGCCTAACTGATCGCCATACCCTAGATCGCTGATAATTTGACGGGCAAATTTTGCAAACTGTCCCTGGTCTGCTAACGCAGTTTCAAGGTTATCTAGAGTGCCAGATGCCTGTTCCTCGATAAATCCGCGCCACAGGTCCATCACGTTGGCTGCTGCTGGGGGCATTTCGCGTCCTGTGGCCAAGTGTCGTATCAAATATCCTGCCGCCGTTGATAGAGGAGCATCCGCTCGATCGCTAATCGTGCCATAGTTCAAACGTGTCGCCTCTGCTCCGATTTTCGCGTCAATGTTGCCCGCGGTACCCGGCATGTCACGCGCGCCCAGTGCCTCGCACCGTGCGTTTTCCATCGCCTCATAAAGTTCACGCGCCACGGCGCCATTTGGTGCATAGCGCGCATGCGTGCCTGCGTCATGATAGCGGTGATACAGCGCCAACGCGTCGGCAGTGCCACGTGCCACTAATACCTCGTCCCGCGTCATGCGACGACTGATCTGCGGTAGGCGCATATTGTCGCCTGACACCCCAGAGGGATCAATTGTATAGGTCACAGTCAGATCTGCATCATTGGCCATGACCTTGGTCGCTTCGGCTAGTGCTTTTTTAAACGGATCTGCCGGGTTATCACCAGGTTTTGACATATCGACCTCTAACTCACCTGCACGGCTTAGCCTAGTGAAACACTTGCGGCGCTCTCTGGCAATTCCTCATCAAAACAACGCTGGAAGAACTCAGCAACTGTTTGGCGCTCCAGTTCATCGCATTTATTCAGGAACGTCAGACGGAAAGCATAGCCAACGTCTCGGAAAATTTCCGAATTCTGCGCCCAGTTGATTACTGTACGCGGGCTCATCACGGTTGATAGATCGCCGTTCATAAATGCGGTGCGGGTCAGGTCAGCAACCGTAACCATTTGCTTCACAGTTTTGCGGCCCGCTTCTGTGTTGTAATGCGGTGCCTTTGACAAAACGATGGTCGTTTCCGCATCAATCGACAGATAGTTCAAGGTTGAAACCAATGACCAACGGTCCATCTGCGCTTGGTTGATTTGCTGTGTCCCGTGGTAAAGGCCTGTTGTGTCACCCAAACCCACTGTGTTCGCGGTGGCGAACAGGCGGAAATGCGGGTGCGGTGTGATGATTTCGTTTTGATCAAGAAGGGTCAATTTCCCATCATGTTCCAATACACGTTGGATCACGAACATAACATCCGCACGGCCCGCATCATATTCATCAAACACAATCGCCACTGGATTACGCAGCGCCCATGGCAGGATCCCTTCGTGAAATTCTGTGACCTGTTTGCCGTCTTTTAGTTTGATCGCGTCCTTACCGATCAGGTCAATCCGACTGATGTGACTGTCCAAGTTCACGCGCACCGCGGGCCAATTCAAACGAGCCGCAATTTGTTCGATATGGGTTGATTTACCTGTCCCGTGATAGCCCTGAACCATGACGCGGCGATTGTGCGAAAAGCCCGCCAAAATCGCCATTGTTGTATCAGGGTCGAATTTATATGTGCTATCAATCTCGGGCACACGAGAAGAGCGTTCACCAAATGCTTTGACCTCCATATCCGTATCAATTCCGAATGCCTCACGAACAGAAATCGTTTCGGTGGGCTTGGCATTTTGGTCCAACAGTTCGCTGCTCATCCTCTGTGTCCTTTGTTTAGCGGCATGATTGCCTGAACGTGATGTAACATTCATGCGACAGAGGCAAGGGTAAGTGCGATATTTTTTACGTACCCGTGTCCCCACTGCATGTTTTCAGCTTCACGCAATTGTGCAGAAGGGTGACTTGCAACTTTTTTATGATGCGCCACATTTCGTTTGAAATGTAAAGGAGAGGCACATGAAACGTCGCACTGTTATTTTTGGCGCATTATCCACACTGGCTCTAACTCAGGCATTACGTGCCGCATCTGATGCAGGGGAAGAGGTGTTTGAAATCACGCGCAGCGATCAGGAATGGCGCGCAATGCTGAGCAACATTGAATATGATGTCATGCGCGAAGAGGGGACGGAACGCGCCTTTACCTCGCCTTTGGATAAAAATTACGCCGATGGCATGTATCATTGTCGGGGATGCGATTTGCTGCTTTACTCATCTGAGCACAAATATAATTCTGGCACTGGCTGGCCCAGTTTTTGGCAGGCGCAGGAAAATGCCGTTGCCACGAAAGAGGATCGCAAGTTTTTCATGGTCCGAACAGAATGCCACTGCAGCCGCTGCGGATCGCATCTGGGGCATATATTCGATGACGGTCCCCAACCAACCGGCAAACGTCATTGCATCAATGGCGTCAGCCTGGTTTTTAAGACCGCCTAAATCCTAGAACGAAAAGCTCGCGCCGATGGTGATGAAGAGAATAAACTTATTTTTTGCAAGTTCAGCATTGAAATCATCGAAATCGGCTTCAAACACGGTCTTGTAGGCGGCCGCGAATGCATTTTGCCATGACACTGTCGCAGTTAGTTGGGTAAAACGGGTACCCGCCTCCGCCAAAATCTGCCATCCTGATTGTCCGACGGGGCGCGTGTAGCCAAGCGCGATGACAGGAACGATGTTTTTGTCCTGCTTGATATTCAGGTCAAAATCTCTGGTGTAGGTTGTTCCGTCAAACTCTAGGCTGGCAGTGGATGCATTAAAATTGTAGCCACCCGCAGTCAATCCGCCGCTGATGCGAAACCCACTGCCGGAAGGGTAATAATCAAACATGACGCCCACTTATTCAGATGTGACTTTCTCATCAATGGTCGTGCCACCTTCGGTCGACTTATAGTTTGCGATCC
>Ga0181590_10001683_pt1 | contig 18652 bp, 18 predicted proteins | sample 071ome_34_FD_132446 | JGI IMG/M metagenome (GOLD analysis project Ga0181590, IMG submission 132446) | Coastal salt marsh microbial communities from the Groves Creek Marsh, Skidaway Island, Georgia - 071411BT metaG (megahit assembly) | ecosystem: Environmental > Aquatic > Marine > Intertidal...
CTGTATTAAATAATCCTGACCACGTCATATATGTATGGATGGATGCCTTATCCAATTATATTACTGGATTAGGGTATCACCCTGATACATCTTCAAAAGAAATGGATATATTTTGGCCAGCAGATGTCCATTTAATTGGGAAGGATATCTTAAGATTTCATACCATTTATTGGCCAATCTTCTTAATGGCATTAGGACTACCACTACCAAAACAAGTATTTGGGCATCCTTGGATATTAGTCAATAAAGGGAAAATGAGTAAATCTGTTGGAAATGTGATGTATGTGGATGAACTCCTCTCATATTTTAAAAAAGATGTCATTCGTTATTATGTGTTACATGAAATACCTTATGCACAAGATGGAAATATGACATATGAACTCATCATTGAAAGAAATAATTCTGATTTAGCCAATACCATTGGGAATTTAGTAAATCGAAGTATTGGTATGGCCATGAAGTATCGAGATGGTCGTATTTCATATCAACCATCTACTTTAGAATCTTCAGATGCATTAAAAGATAGTGCAGTTGGTGCACTTAGTAAAATACGCTTACTCATGGATGATTTGAAAGTAGCTGATGCGCTTGAAGTTGTTGTTGAATTAGCAAGGCAAGCAAATAAATATATCGATCTAACGGAACCATTTAAAGTATTTAAAGAAGATCCACAATCAAATATTATTGATGAAATTTTATACCATTTGATTGAAACATCAAGATTTATTGCTGTTTTATTAACGCCTTTCATACCGGATACATCACAACGTATTTTAGAATTGATTCAAGCAACAAAAAATACATTTGATTCATTACAATCATTTGATGGCACACAAACCATTCAACTAACAAAACCAGAAGTATTGTTTGAAAGATTTGATTTTGACAAAAAATTAGAGGAGATTATTGGATAATCTATGAAACAAGATTCCTTTGTTTGGAATTTAGAATTTAAACGTATTTTTGCTGTCATATTTTTCACTTTTGTCTATGCAGTCGGTGTTTTATGGTTTATTGAAGCATCTGTTGTACCCATGTATACTGGTGGTGTATTAGGAATTGCACAACTTTTTAGAGATACATTATTTGTCGTTTTTGATCAAACGACAGGGATTGCGTTTTTAGCAACGGTGAATATGATATTGAATATTCCAATACTCATTTTAGGGTGGAAAGGCGTATCACATCGTTTTACGATTCACACACTTATCTCCATCGTTTTTCAAACATTATTTTTATCACTCATTCCAAGAGTAGACTTTGGACTTAGTGAACAAGTACATGTATTTGCTGCTTCTACACTTGGTGGATTACTTATTGGTATTGGAGCAGGAGGTGCACTTAGATATGGTGCTTCTACAGGGGGTATTGATATCATTGCACAATATGTGTCTTTGAAATCTGGTAAATCTGTGGGGTTTATTTCGCTTGTCGTGAATATCGTTGTTGCGATATTAGGTGCATTTATTATTGGCGGTCAAGTTGGTCCAAGTGGTGTGACAGTTGCAGGTGGTATTATTGTGTCGTATACCATTGTTCGCATTATTGCATCCACCATTGGATTAGATTTAATCCATACTTCATATCAACATATTTCTGTACAAGTTATTAGTACTCAACATGAAGCAATTGCAGAACAAATCATACATACAATCAGACGTGGTGTAACATATTTAGAGGCACAAGGAGCGTATTCAAAATCAAATAAAATGATGATTTATGTGATCATCTCTAGATATGAATTTGAAACCTTATTCAAATTAATTCAACAAATTGATCCGAAGGCATTTATTGTCACAACACCTGTGAGATCTGTATACGGAAATTTCTTAAGAAAAACCATGACTTAACATGGTTTTTTTGTTGACTTTTGTGCTTTGTTATAGTAAGATTTAAAAGGTACAAGTTTTATCCACAATAGCCCTTATAAAAATATAAGGAGAAAAATATGAACACATATATGGCTAAAAATGAAACCATTGAACACCAATGGTTTGTCGTTGATGCTACTGATAAGACCTTAGGACGCCTTGCAACCGTAGTTGCTTCTGTCTTAAAAGGTAAACATAAACCTACCTACACTCCTCATGTAGATACAGGTGATTATGTCATTATCATCAATGCAGAAAAGATTCAATTAACTGGAAAAAAATGGGATCAAAAACTTTATTATAAACACAGTGGTTATAGTGGAGGATTAACATCGCGCACTGCAAGAGAAACGATGGATAAGTTCCCAACACGTATGGTTGAGAAAGCAGTACAAGGTATGCTACCTCATACAAAATTAGGACGCGCGCAAGCGAAAAAATTATTTGTGTATGCTGGAAGTGAACATAAACATTCTGCACAACAACCAAAGGAATTAGAGGTATAACATGTCAGATAATCAATTTTTAGGCACAGGTCGTCGCAAGAGCAGTGTTGCACGTGTCATCTTGACAAGCGGTAAAGGCGCATTCGTCATTAACGGTCGTCCGTTTGAAGAATATATTCCTTCTGCTGCAACGCGTTTAGATGTCACCCAACCACTTGTCTTAACGGAATCTGAAGGAAAATACGATATCACGGTCAATGTATTCGGTGGTGGTCTTACAGGTCAAGCAGGTGCAATTCGATTAGGAATTACGCGTGCATTACTTGAAATCAACCCTGAATTACGTGCAACATTAAAACCAGCAGGACTTATCACACGTGATCCACGTGCGAAAGAACGTAAAAAATATGGTTTGAAAAAAGCACGTCGTGCACCACAATTCTCAAAACGTTAATGCATAGAGAGGACCTAGTGTCCTCTTTATTTTACTAAGAGGGTCTATGAAAATTGCTGTTGTTGGTTATTCTGCGAGTGGAAAGTCGACATTTTCAAAAAAACTTTCAGCGCATTATAATATTCCAGTACTCCATATTGATACGATATACTTTAATGAAAATATGACCATCAATGATCGAACAGTCACAGAGGGTCGTATTTTTGATATGATGAAAAAAGATCAATGGATCATTGATGGTACCTATCGATATTTAGCACAAAACAGATTAGAACAAGCAGATCACATCTTTTTATTTAATTTTGGTAGATGGACATGCTTTTTTGGTTTACTTAGACGTTATTTTAAATATAGAAAGAAACAACGTGATACAATGGCATTAGGGAATCCTGAACGTATTGATCCATCCTTTGTTAAGTGGATTTTATGGGATGGAAGAAAAAAAGATACAAAACAATTATTTAAATACTATATCGAAACGTATCAACAAAAAATCACAATTTTTAAAAAAAGAAATGATGTTAAGAAGTACTTACAATCGATCGATTACCAAGGTCCGCTTGGTTATACGGGGTAAAACATGCAAAAGGTTAGAGTAAGATATGCACCAAGTCCAACTGGATTATTGCATATTGGAAACGCAAGAAGTGCATTATTTAACTATTTATACGCCAAACACTATGATGGTGATTTTATTGTTAGAATAGAAGATACTGATATTAACAGAAATGTAGAAGGTGGCGAACAATCACAATTAGAACTTCTTGAGTGGCTTGGTATCGATATTGATGAATCTCCGATTCATGGCGGTGCTTACGGTCCTTACCGTCAACTTGAAAGACTTGATTTGTACACACAATATGCAACGCAATTACTGAGTGATGGTATGGCATATAAAGAAGAAAATGGTGCCATTCGCTTTAAAGTACCAAAAGGCAAGACATATGTGTTTGATGATCTTGTTAGAGGACAACTTTCATTTAAGAGTGAAGATGTAGAAGATTGGATCATGGTCAAGGAAAATGGGATTCCTACATATAATTTTGCGGTTGTCGTTGACGATCATCACATGGAGATTAGTCATGTATTTAGAGGTGAGGAACATATCACCAATACACCAAAACAACTCATGGTGTATGAAGCATTAGGATTTGATGCACCTAAGTTTGGACACATGACAATTATTGTGAATGAACAAAAGAAAAAACTGTCAAAACGTGATCAAAATGTGATGCAATTTATTTCTGAATACAAAGCATCTGGATATTTACCAGAAGCAATGTTTAATTTCATTGCATTACTCGGTTGGTCCCCACCAATTGATCAAGAAATTTTATCGAAACAACAATTTATTGACTATTTCGATGGGACAAGATTTGTAAAAGCACCTTCGATGTTTGATAGAGATAAATTAAAATTTATTAATAGCAAATATATCAAATCATTGAGCGTTGAAGTTTTGAGTCATCTTATAAAACCTTATTTGATTGCACATCATATAGAAATTAAAAATGATACTTGGTTACAACAATTAACCTCTGTCTTTCAAGAAAGACTTCATTTTATTGAAGAGATTGTGACGTTATATCAAAACTTTTTGAGTCAATCATTTGAATTGAATGAAGATATGGTGTCATTTTTAAAAGAGCATCAACTTCAAAAGCTTATAGACACATTTAAATCGGAAATAAATTCCATTGATTGGTCTCCTGAAGCGATACAGCAAGTAATGAAAGATATATCTGTATCATTAGGAATAAAAGGAAAACCTCTCTTTATGGGATTACGCATTGCAACAACAGCAGAACTGCATGGTCCTAGTTTACCGAATATGCTCGCATTGCTACCAAAAGAGACCGTCATATCAAGATTACACGATACTTTAAAATTATGGTGAGGAAACATACAATGAAAAAAATATTATTAATGATATCGGTATTTGCATTAGGTTTTACACTTCAAGCATGTAATGATGCAAATACAAACATATCCGCAACAATTGAAATTAATGAAGAAGAAGGCATTCAAATCAATCAAGCAACATTCAATGTGACTGTGTTAGATCCTGATTTTGAAATCACAGGGAATGTTTATGTTTATTTATCCAATAGTTTAGTGACTGTCGATACAAAAACATACAGTTCAGTAGACAGTATCAGTGTTGTACAATTTTCAAATTTAACATCCGAAACTGAGTATACGATGGAAATTCAAGCAACTGTTGGACGTGAAACATTAACAGTTGAAACATATACGTTTATGACGCTTGCACAATCGAGTTTAGATATTGAAACACCTGAAGATTTTCTTGCAATGTCTAATAATAGAAGTGGGAATTATGTCCTTAAGAATGATATTGATTTCTCAGGTATAGAATTTGTTACACCATTCACGTCGTCTTTTATTGGGTCATTTGAAGGTAATGGATTTACCTTATCTAACATTATCATTACCGAGTCAAGGTTATATAATGGTGTCTTTGGTTATATTTCATCAGGAAAAGTAAAGAATGTGGTGATCGATAACTTACAAATTGGGACTGCTGAAACTCCAATTCAAACATCCTCTTCCACTAAAACTGGATTTTTAACAGGATATCAAGCAAGTAGTTTATCTGTAATTGAAAATGTCACCATAAAAAATTCAAATTTATACTTAGAATCAGCATCTTCAACATATGTATATGTAGGGGGTATTGCTGGAGAAGCACGTGGTCGTATTGAAAATGTTACGATAGAAAATAGTGCCATAACACTAACCTCTACCTCCAATGCAATTGTAAGACTTGGTGGTGGTATTGGATATGGTTATGAATCTCTAGTTTCCTCTAAATTAAACATTCATGTCGATTTAACATATTCACTAGAAGCAGAGATTTCTACGAGATCTGATAGAAGTTTCTCAATGTATATAGGTGGACTTGTTGGCGATGTAGATCCACAAGCAACTCAAGCAGGGTTATTAACTGAAATGATTTATTCAGGAGATATCGTATTATCAAGTATTGACTATAATACAAATGAAAATGACACATCGAATTATTCATTATATGTTGGTGGTGCATTTGGTGTTATTAATAGAGGGTTTGATCAAATGTATGTTGATGCAAATATGTCATTAATAATAGATCCAATTGATGTTGCAAACAATGTGACGCAAACACTACGATTTGGTGGTTTTGCAGGGCTTGTGAATACGTATCATGAAGCCTCACATATTGTCTTAGAAGGTGGGACCATGACACTTTCATTTGATCAAGCAAATACGCAGTCAAGAATTGCTCCGTTCATAGGATTATCTAGACTCGTTGTGATCGATGGCTACATATTAAATTCTATGACTTTTGAGGGTGTTGACATAAATACTTCAAAAGATTTAACTGTACTCAATTCCATGCAAAACTTTTTTGAATCTGAATTTATGAATGAGCAATTAAACGTATCGTAATGAATCATCGGTTAAAGGTTTATAATACATTAACAAAATCAATTGAAACATTTGTGCCTGTCAAAGATGGGCATGTTTCAATGTATGTATGTGGACCAACTGTGTATAATGACATTCACATTGGGAATGGACGACCTGTCATTTTCTTTGATGTTGTGAGACGTTTTTTATTAGAACTTGGATACCAAGTAATATACGTATCAAACATCACAGATGTAGATGATAAGATTATTGAAAAAGCGAAACAAGTTGGCATGTCTGAATCACAATTATCTACAAAATATTATGAAGCTTTTCAAACAATGGTAAAAGCTTTAGGTAGCGACTTACCAGATATTATGCCGAAAGCAACCGACTATGTTCAACACATGATTTCATATATCGGCGCATTGATTGAAAAAGGGTATGCTTATGAAACAACTTTAGGCGTATATTTTAGAGTACACAAAGTTGAAACATATGGGTCTTTAAGTCATCAAAACAGAGATGCATTAGAACAAGCAGTACGAATTGATCTTGATCCAGACAAAGAGCATCCAAATGATTTTTCAATTTGGAAAAAAACTTCTGAAGGATTACATTATGCATCTCCATGGGGAAACGGGAGACCAGGATGGCATACAGAATGTGCTGTAATGAACCATGAATTATTTCATGGGATGATTGATATTCATGGTGGTGGAAGTGATTTAATGTTTCCGCATCATGAAAATGAACGTGCACAAGCAATCGCACTGGATCATCATGGATTGGCAAAATACTGGATGCATAATGCAAGGCTTGATGTAGATCAACAAAAGATGAGTAAATCTCTAGGAAATGTTGTTTTAGTAAAAGACTTGAATGATATTGAAAAGCAAGCATTCAGACTTTTAATACTCGCACATCATTACAGACAACCGGTTCAATATTCGCATGTATTACTAGAACAATATATGAAACACTATGTTGCATTAAGTAAAAAAATAAGATTTACCTTGTTAGACCTTAAAGCTCAAAAAATTTCATCAAGTCAATTAGATAATGCTTTTAAAGAGGATATTATATCTGCAATGTGTGATGATTTTCACACACCTACTGTCGTTACAAAAACATTTGAATTACAAAAAACATTAAATAAAAGTCATGATTTAAATGAACAAGCAAAAATTATAAATACCTTTGCATGGCTACTTCCCATGATTGGGATTCATCTTGATTTACTTGTAGATGATGATGTGGATATGTATTTAGCTTGGCAAAAAGCACGCGCAAATAAAAACTTTGATCTCGCGGATACATATCGTCATCAACTTATGGAAAAAGGCTATATTTAATTATTTTTTACTTTTAATTTATATGATTTATGCTATAATTATTTAAAGAGGATTGGCAATGGCTGAAGCTACAAAAAAGACACAAGTCAATAAAAAAGACACTCCAGAAAAACAAAAAGGGCCTAAAGTTGTCATTAAAGAAGATCTCATCCAAATGGATAGAGATCCTTTAACATTAGATCCTTCTGTTTCAGCTGACCTAGACAGTTTTAATGAAAGTCATTTAGTCAAATCAAAAGACGACTTAGTTGTAGAAAGATACAATCCAGATATCAAAGTTGGTCTTTCTAATGAAGATGTTGAATCACGGATTATGGCGGGACTTTCTAATCTCTTGGATACAGGAAGTTCTAAGAGTGTTTCCTCTATTGTCATTGCGAATTTACTCACATTTTTTAATTTTCTTAACTTTTCAATCGCTGTTTGGTTATTAAGTGTTGGTGCAGAATTTGCAAATTTCTTTTTCTTAGGAACCGTATCAGCAAACATCGCTATTGGTATTATTCAAGAAATTCGAGCGAAAAAAATGATTGATAAGTTATCATTACTTTCTGCACCAACAGCAAACGTTGTGAGAGATTCAGGTGATTATGAAATTTCAGTATCGAATATTGTGATAGATGATATTCTATACTTAAACTCAGGTAAACAAATCGCAGCAGATTGTGTTGTACGTGAAGGTACATTAGAAGTCAATGAATCACTTTTAACTGGTGAATCTGATCCCATTCTCAAACGTAAAGGGGATACGTTATATTCTGGTAGTTATGTTGTTTCTGGTTCATGTTATGCACAAGTCACTGCGATCGGAAATGATATTTACATTCAAAAGTTAACATCCCAAGCAAAAGTTTATCAAAAACCAAAATCAGACTTACTTGCATCTTTAAAAATCATTATTCGGACAGTTGCAGGTATTATCATACCGCTTGCTGGATTATTGTTTTACACAATGACAACCAATACAAGTTTAGGATATGAAGATATCGTTAAAGCGACAACAGGTGCAATGATTGGTATTATTCCTTCGGGTTTGTTTCTACTAACAAGTATGGCACTCGCGGTAGGTGTTATTCGACTTGCTCAAAATAATACACTAGTTCAAGAGTTGTATTGTATAGAGATGCTTGCGCGTGTAGATATGTTATGTCTTGATAAAACGGGAACAATAACTGATGGTACCATGAGTGTTCACTCGACTGTTGAGTTAGAACCTTATGATAAATTAAGTACTAAAAATATTGTTTCAGCAATGATTAACGCATTAAATGATACAAATTTAACGTCTCAAGCATTATCAGACCGTTTTGGTACTGCAAAACGCATCAGACATAAAAATACCATTCCGTTTTCAAGTGCGCGAAAATTCTCAGCTGTTGAATTTGAGAGATACGGAACCTTTGTATTGGGTGCACCCGAATACGTATTAAAAAATCAATACCCTGAAACAATCAAAGTTCAAGTCAATCGTTTTGCAGAAGAAGGCTTTAGAGTCTTGTGTATTGCAAGAACAGATGAACCAATTACAGACGATTACACATTCAAATCATTAACACCAATCTCGCTGATTACAATTGAAGATACCATAAGACCAGATGCAGAAGATACAATCAAATACTTCAAAGAAAATCAAGTTGGAGTCAAAGTGATTTCAGGTGACAATCCAGTCACTGTCTCTAAAATTGCGCAACGTGTTGGGATTGTTGATGCAGATAAATACATTAGCTTAGAAGGACTTTCGGACAAAGATGTCGTAAGAGCGGCAGGCAGATATACGATTTTTGGTCGTGTGTCTCCTGGGCAAAAAAGATTGCTTATTGAATCACTTAAAAACAATGGACACACAGTTGCCATGACCGGTGATGGTGTAAACGATATTTTAGCACTTAAAGAGGCAGACACCTCTATTGCAATGGCATCGGGAAGTGAAGCTGCAAGAAATGTGTCACACTTAGTATTATTAGATTCTAATTTTTCTTCAATGCCTAAAGTTGTTTCTGAAGGTAGACGTGTCATCAATAATGTACAAAAAGTTGCGGTATTATTCTTAACAAAAAATATTTTTACATTGTTACTCATTATTATTGCGATTGCGAGACGTGGTGTATATCCAATTCAACCAAGTCAGCTGATTTTAATTGATTATTTGGTTATTGGTATTCCAGCACTTATCTTAGCACTTGAAGCCAATAATAAACGAGTAGAAGGTAATTTCTTACTTAATGTTATTAAAAAAGCTTTACCAGGTGCACTTGTTGTCATGATTAACAGTTTAATTGTTTTTGGACTCGCGAGTGTTCTAGGAATGAATCAGCTTCAAACATCCACAATTATTGTCATTTCAGCAACATTTACATCATTACTCGTTCTACTACGATTATCTTTACCATTTAATCGTGTCCGAGGAACGGTATATGTACTTATGATTATCGCTTTTGTTGCATCTATTATATTCTTGCCTAGCTTCTTCAACTATGCGCCTTTCTTTACACAAGAATATTATCCAGTGGATCCATTGACAGTACCACAAATTTTATTACTTCTATCTATTTCTCAAGCGGCATTTCCAATGATGTATATCTTGTCTAATATTACAAGATGGATCAGAGAAGTGATTGCATCGATGATTAACAAAATTTCTGAACTTCAATAATAAAAAGCGCATCATGCGCTTTTTTTAACTCAAATATTTCAAACAAAAATCATATTTTATTCCATGAATATCATATAATGAGGTAAGCCATGATTATATACGGTAAAAACGTCGTGATTGAAGCTTTGAAAGCAAAACGACCAATATACAAATTGATGATTGATCACAAAATGTCGGATGCAGCTATTTTAAAGTATCTCAAGGACGTATCTATTCAAATTGATAAAGTTGATAAAGGTCATCTAAATAACATAACAAATCATGCAGTGCATCAAGGAATTGTTGCTGAAGTAGAACCATATCAATATAAAAAGATTGAAGATATCACGAACATATCTAATGGTAAGTTTATAATATTAGATTCAATTGAGGACCCACATAATTTAGGCGCAATCATTAGAACTGCAGATGCGATGGGTGTGGATGCCATCATCATGAGTCAGAAACAACAAGTACCATTGAATGCGACAGTTGCAAAAGTATCAACAGGTGCCATTGAATATGTCCCAATTGTTTTAGTTCCTCAATTATTTAAAGGTATTGCACTATTGAAAGAAGCGGGTATTAAAATATATGGTACCGATATGAAAGATGCTGTGTCATATCGAGATGCAAGTTACAAAGGATCTGTTGCAGTCATTCTTGGTAACGAGGGTAAAGGTATCCGAAATTCAATTAAACCATTATGTGATGAAATGATTATGATACCAATGAAAGGACATGTGCAGTCTTTAAATGTCAGTGTTGCAGCTGCACTGATGATGCAAGTACTCACACAATAAGATCAATGTATAAGATCAATGATTATGAAATTATATATTTAATCAAAGATCATTTTCATGAAGATGCTTTTGCATTCATGTTAAAAAAATACGAGAAATTCATTTGGAAAAATATACATTTATTGTATCTTGATGAAGATAACAAATATGATTTTTATCAAGAGAGTATTATCATGTTATATAAAGCCATTCAAACATTCAATGAGCGTTATAATAAAACTTTTACAAGATATTTTGAGCTTATACTAAAAAGAAGATTATACGCATTAAAAAAAGAAATCAATAGTTACGTATTGAAAGAACCAACATTTTTTTATCAGCTAGAATCACCATCTACATATAAAGAAGAGATGCATATTCATTTTGATGATGTAAGAAAACAAAAAGTATATGAACTATATTTTGATAGTCATCGATCCATTAAATATATTTCAGAAACATTGCATTTAAGTAAAAAACAAGTGTATAATACTATTTATTTGATTAAACAAAAAATCAAAGAAGAGATTTCTTGAAAATCCTTTTAAAATCGTTGACTCAATGTATGTATCGTGATAAAATACTCATACATTGACCACAGGAGTGGTTTTTTAATGCGTAAAAAAATTATTTTAATTTGTAGTGTATGTCTACATCGGAACTATACAATGACGAAAGCTTCTACAGCATCAGATCGCATTGAAATGAGTAAGTATTGTCCGCATTGTAATGCACATACGATACATAAAGAAACTAAATAGAGGTGTAAATTATGGCAATCAAAGTAAAAGATACAGAAGAAAAATCAAAATTACTTGAAGTTCTTACCAAAGAGTATAAGTGGGAGAATTTATTACTAGGTGTACTTGCGACAGTGTCTGCAGGTCTTGCACTTATGATTATCAGTGGAAATCCATTACTTCAAATTAATCCTAACTTTCCAATTCTTGGAACAGAACCTAACGGAACGATTTTTTCATGGGTTCTGCTTGTGATTTCGTTTTTTGGATTAATACTTGTCATTTATCCATTCTTTATTCCCGCGGTACCAGAACTTAAAAAAATTATTTGGCCAACGCGTTCAAAATTTTTAGATCAATCTGTACGCACATTGCTATTCTTACTATTCTTAACACTTGTTATCTTATTATTTAATTTCTTAATTCTTAATTTACTTGGTGACATTTTATGAGCCAACAAGCACGTTGGTATATCATTCAAACGTATTCAGGTTATGAAAATTCAGTAAGAGAAGACTTACTGAGACGTGTTGATTCCATGGGTATGAATGATTTCATTTTCTCAGTCATCGTGCCGGAAGAAACGATTATTGAGAAAAAAGATAACGGTAAAGAAAAAGAAAAAATCAAACAATTATACCCTGGGTATGTATTCGTTGAAATGATCGTAACCGATGAGTCTTGGTTTGTTGTGAGAAACACTCCAAGAGTGACAGGTTTCTTAGGTTCTTCGGGTGGTGGGACAAAACCTGTGCCACTTGCACCAGAAGAAATCAAACAAATTTTACTCAAAATTGGTGTTATTTCTAAACCTAAATATGATCAATTACTTGATAAATACGTTGAGATTTTATCAGGTGCATATCAAGGTATTAAAGGGAAAGTATCCGATGTTGATAATGATCAAGCAAAAGTTGTTGTTGAAATTGACCTCTTTGGTCGTGCAACTCCAACTGAAATTGATGCTCACGAAGTGAAAGTTGTCGAATCCTAGGAATATTCATTGACAACCACCTAGTTTCGTGATAATATAGCTTCGCATGTTTTAAAAACACACCATAGTGGAAGACATTGTCAAACCACATACTTATGTAAAAGAAGGAGGATGTGTTCATGGCTAAAAAAGTTGTTAAACAATTAAAGCTACAAATTCAAGCAGGAAAAGCAAACCCAGCACCACCAGTTGGTCCGGCACTAGGGCAAGCACAAGTAAATATTCCAGCCTTTTGTTCTCAATTCAATGAAGCAACAAAAGATCAAATGGGATATATGATTCCTGTTGTCATCTCAGTGTATGATGACCGTACGTTTACTTTTGTAACAAAAACACCACCAGCAAGTGATTTGCTTAAAAAAGCAGCAAACATTTCTAAAGGTGCAAGTAATGCACTTAAAGAAAAAGTGGGTTCTGTTACGAAAGCTCAGTTACGTGAAATTGCTGAACTGAAAATGCGTGATTTAAATGCATATGATGTTGAAGCAGCAATGAACATTATTGCGGGCTCTGCACGCAATATGGGTATTACTATAAAAGATTAATGGATCTAAATTGTGGGAGGATATCCCGCTAGACCACATTTTAGGAGGAATAGCATGAAAAGAGGTAAAAAATACCTTGAAGCCGCGAAACTCTATGACAAAAATACACTTTATGTTGTAGAAGAAGCATTAGGCTTAGTTAAAAAGACGTCATTTACGAAATTTGACGCATCTGTAGAAGTCGCATTTAGACTAAATCTTGACCCTCGTCAAGCAGATCAAAATTTAAGAGGTGCCATTGTCTTACCACATGGTACAGGTAAAACTCAACGTGTTGTTGTTATTGCAGAAGGCGAAAAAATAAAAGAAGCTGAAGCAGCTGGTGCTGACCGTGCCGGAGATAACGAACTTATTGAAGATATTTCTAAAGGTTGGTTAGATTTTGATGTCTTAGTAGCGACACCATCCATGATGGGTAAGCTTGGAAAATTAGGACGTGTATTAGGACCTAAAGGTTTAATGCCTAACCCTAAAACAGGAACAGTAACCATGGATGTTGCAAAAGCAGTTGAAGAAATTAAAAATGGTAAAATTGAATACCGTACAGATAAAGTCGGAAATATTCATGCACCCATTGGTAAAGTATCATTTGACGTTCAAAAATTAAACGATAATTTACACACATTGTATCAACAACTTATGAGAATTAAACCAAACACCGTTAAAGGGACATATGTGAAAAACATTACGGTATCTTCTTCAATGGGACCTGGTATTAAAGTATTAGAAGATTCGCTAAAATCATAATTTAAATTGAATCGAAACCAAAGACAGTAGGGGCGAAAGCTTAATGTCCTACCGAGGCAAACAAAACGAACTTGGAACTCTTTGGTTTTTGACGAAAAAAATCAAAGAGTTTTATTTATACTACAAGGAGGAAACGATGAGAGACATACTTGTTAAAAAACAACAAGCAGTAGATGAACTTGCAGAAAAAATGCAAACCGCAGTATCACTCGTTGCATTTGATTATCCAGGTTTAACTGTAGCAGAATTTACAGAATTGCGTATTCAATTAAAACAAGCAGGTTGTGATGCAAAAGTATATAAAAACAACATTGCAAGACGTGCTGCATTAAAAGCCGGTTTTAATGAATTATCTGATATCTTTACAGGTCCAAAAGCGATCGCGATAAGTTATCAAGATGCTGTAGCACCAGCAAAAATCTTAAATGATTTTGCTAAAACACATCCTCAAGTTGTGTTAAACGCATCAATCGTAGAAGGTGGCTTCTTAAATGATGCAGATACAAAAGTACTTGCAAACATTCCACCAAGAGAAGTGTTACTCACACAACTCGCAGTTGGGTTATTGCAACCAGTAAGAGAATTAGCTGTTGGTCTAAATATGATCAGCGAAGAAGCATAATAAAATAAAAAAGGAGAAATTAAATCATGGCAAAATTAACAAAACAAGCATTTGTAGATGCTTTAAAAGAAATGTCTTTATTAGAAATTAAAGAACTCGTAGAGGGGTTAAAAGAAGAATTTGGAATTGATCCAACTGCAGTTGCTGCTGCACCAGCAGCTGGTGGCGCAAGTGAAGCAGCTGCTGAAAAAACAGAATTCGATGTTATCTTAAAAACATTTGGTTCAAACAAAATTGCAGTCATCAAAGTTGTTCGTACAGCAACAGGACTTGGACTTGCAGAAGCGAAAACATTAGCTGAAACAGCTGATGCAGTGATCAAACAAGGTCTCAAGAAAGAAGATGCAGACGCACTTAAAGCTGAATTAGAAGAAGCTGGTGCAACTGTTGAACTTAAATAATCGCGGTTAATAGTTACACTCAAAACCTAAGGCGACATGAACGTCTTGGGTTTTTTGTCCGTTAAATTTATGTCGCATTATCATCAATTTGATAAACAATTAAAGAGCCTAGAAAAGCAAATAACATACCATTTTAACAACCATGTGTTTTCATTTCTCACAGATCATGGCGTTTTTTCTATGGATCATATCGATCATGGCAGTGATGTTTTATTACATGCACTTGATATTAATGATTACAGTCACATTTTAGATGTGGGTTGTGGTTACGGTGTTCTAGGGTGTGTCTTAAAAACGATGTATCCTAAAGCAAATGTCACAATGTTTGATGTGAATCCTAGAGCAGTCGCTCTAGCAAAAAAGAACACAGAACACCTAAAAGATGTTTTTGTGCTTGAATCTGATTCTGTTCCAGAAGGATTATATGACTTAGTTGTGATGAATCCACCAATCAGAGCAGGCAAAAAAGTGATTTTTGATTTATATACACAAATTTATCAGCACATGACGTCAAAAGGTGCATTTTATATCGTGATCAGTAAACGACATGGTGCACCTTCTCATCAAGCATTTTTAAAGACCATGTTTGATGAAGTTAATAAAGTTGAAAAATCAAAAGGCTATGATGTTTACAAAGCGATTAAGTATTGACAATTTGCTATTTTATATGATAATATTATAGAATGCGAAAAGTTGTTTTCTACCACGATTCATCATTTAAATTTTATATTTTTTAGGAGAGTGACCCTATGGGATATCGCGTAGTTCAATACGGTAAAAAAGCTTCAAGAAGAAATTATTCTAGAATGCGTTATGATATTGATTTACCAAACTTGATCGAAATCCAAACGAACTCGTTTGAATGGTTCTTGAAAGATGGCATTAAAGAATTACTTCAAGATATTTCACCAATTGAAGCACACAATGGTGATATGAAACTTCATTTTGAAGAACACGAGCTTACAGAACCTAAGTATCATGTCCAAGATTCCAAAAAACGAGACATTAACTATGCTAAACAACTATCTGTTAAAGTCAAATTAGAAAATGTTTTAACAGGTGAAGTAAGAGAAAACAAAGTCTTAATGGCTGAAATCCCGGTGATGACACCAACGGGAACTTTTGTCATTAATGGGGCAGAACGTGTTGTTGTATCACAAATCATTCGTTCTGCTGGCGCATATTATACAAGTGCCATTGATAAAAAATTAAATCAATTACGCTATACAGCGCAAATCATTCCTACACGTGGTGCGTGGTTAGAAATGGAAATGGGCTCTAAAGATATCTTATATACCAAATTAGATCGTTCTAAAAAAGTACCGATGACAACATTTATGCGTGCCATTGGTTTAGGAAAGAAAAAAGATATATATGACATTTTTGGGAAATCGGATTATTTAGATTCAACATTTGATAAAGATGAAACTAAAAATAGTGATGAAGCCATTGTTGAAGTTTATGCGAAATTAAGACAAGGTGAAAAAGTCCCAGCAGATGCTGCGCGTGAATTTATTCGTATGCGCTTATTTGATCGTAGACGTTATGATTTAGCTGCGGTAGGTCGTTACAAATTCAATAGAAAACTTGATGCACTTGCACGTGTTCTAGATACAACGCTTGCACAAGATGTAGTAGATCCTAAAACAGGTAAAGTCATCGTTAAAGAAGATACTTTAATTACAAAAGAAGTCTTACAAATACTTAAAGACAATCGTCATGCGTTAAGAAAAGAAATTATTGAAAAAGAATACTCATTACAAAATGAATTACCAGATGAAATTTTAGCAGATCGTTTACCAGATGGTGGCGATGTATTATTTACGAAAGAAAAAATTACGAACTTAAGAACAGGTGAAGTATTAGTAGAAAAAAATACACCTGTGACGGAAGATGTTATTGGCATTTTAAGAAGAAATCGTCAATCATTAGATGAAAAAGTTATCAAATTTTTCTTAGGTAGAGATATTTATGAAAAAGATGGTGATAGACACGGTGTTGTTGTTGAAATGCTTGATGTTAATGTTAAAGTGGATGATTCCGATAAAACTAAAGTTGTAAGAGTTGTAGGTAACGATCAATTAGAAACTGCAGAACACATTACTGTTTCTGATATGATTGCATCATTAAGCTATTACTTAAACTTATATGAGGGTATCGGAGAAGTAGATGATATTGACCATTTGGGGAATCGTCGTCTAAGACTTATTGGTGAACTACTAAAGAATCAATTTAGAATTGGTTTAGCGCGAGCAGAAAAAAATATTAAAGACAAAATGTCTACAACTGTATTTAGTGAAGCAACACCTGCGCAAATCATTAATATGACACCACTTGCAGGCGCTATTAAAACATTCTTTGGGTCCTCACAATTATCACAATTCATGGATCAAATTAATCCACTTGCAGAATTGACGCAAAAAAGACGTGTGTCTGCATTAGGAACTGGCGGGTTAGCACGTGATCGTGCTGGTGTTGAAGTTCGTGACGTACACAACTCTCACTACGGTAGAATTTGTCCAATTGAAACACCAGAAGGACCTTCCATTGGATTGATTTCATCACTTGCGACATATGGTCGTGTGGATCAATATGGTTTTATTCAAACACCATATCTCATGGTTGAGCATAAAAAAGATGGTATTTATGTATCCAATGAATTTAAATATTTGACAGCAGACGAAGAATATCACGAAGTCATTGCTTCTGCAGCATCTAAATTGGATGAAAAAGGAAGATTTTCAGATGATAAAGTGATTGGACGTCATCGTGGTGAAACGTCAATGTTTGAAGTTGACCAAGTAACATTCATGGACGTCTCTCCTAAACAAATTGTTTCGGTTGCAACATCCACGATTCCATTCTTGGAACATGACGATGCGTCTCGTGCCCTCATGGGAGCGAACATGCAACGTCAAGCGGTACCACTACTCATTCCTGAAGCACCAATTGTTGGTACAGGGATTGAACATCGTGCGGCAAAAGATTCTGGAGCAGTCGTTGTTTCTAAAACGTCTGGATTTGTAACATATTCAGATTCAAAACATATTAAAATAACATCAGAACCAGAAAATACGGTTAAAGTTGGACGCTCTACGCTCTTTACTAAAGGTGAGCCATTTACATTTGACATTGCAAACAAACTTGTTGAAAAAGGTGTAGATACAACAACCGATTACAAGTTGATTCGATTCTTTAGATCCAATCAAGATACGATGATCTTACAAAAACCAATTGTTAAAACAGGTGAATTTGTAGATGCTGGAGATATTTTAGCTGACGGTCCATCCACATATAAAGGCGAACTTGCTTTAGGTCGTAACGTTACCATAGCATTTATGACTTGGGAAGGTTACAACTATGAAGATGCGATCATTTTATCAGAAGACTTAGTATCTGAAGATGTCTATACATCGATTCATATTAGTGAATATGAAATTGAAACACGTGAACTTAAAACAGGTTCAGGTAAAGAAGAGTTTACAAGAGAAGTACCAAATGTTGGTTTAGATGCCTTACGCAACTTAGATGAGAGAGGGATTATTATTCCTGGTTCAGAAGTAAAAGAAGGCGATATCTTAGTTGGTAAAATCACACCAAAAGGTATGTTTGAACCAAGCCCATCTGAAAAACTTATCCATGCTGTCATTGGTGA
>Ga0181590_10001685_pt1 | contig 18643 bp, 15 predicted proteins | sample 071ome_34_FD_132446 | JGI IMG/M metagenome (GOLD analysis project Ga0181590, IMG submission 132446) | Coastal salt marsh microbial communities from the Groves Creek Marsh, Skidaway Island, Georgia - 071411BT metaG (megahit assembly) | ecosystem: Environmental > Aquatic > Marine > Intertidal...
GTATTATTAGTAGGAACTTTTTTGATACCATTTGAATTAAATGGTGGATTACCGATAATAATATCATAGAAATTTGGTTTATGATATTCTTTATTGGAATGAATGGAAGTAGAGAGAAAGTCATTTATAAAGATATGATTTTGACGAGATGGAAATTCAGAAGTGTTCATAATGTTTTGAAGTTGTTTATGATAAGAAGGATTTATTTCACAAGAATAAATCATATTATCTAAAATATGTTTTTCAGCTTCATAGGTAGAAGAAAATTGAGATTCTAATGAATGATTAAGTTTATGAATAATATAAATAATAAAATTTCCATTACCAACACATGGATCAAACCATTTAATATGTTTATCTTTAAATAATTCATGAGGTAATAAAGAGCACATAATATGAATAAGAGGATAGGAAGAATATACGTCACCTAATTTATATTTATTAATTGTATTATGTTGATTATATGAATTATTTTTAAGATTATATAATAATTGAGAAATCATACAAATATATATGAAAGAATAATATAAATGAAGAAATAAAGATAGATAAAATAACAAATAAATATATAAAGAAATGAAACATAAATCATCAAGTGATGAATTTGATCTGATAGATGAAGAGATAGAAAGTAATGAAGATGAAAGTATAAATGAAAATGATAAAATAACAATAATAGATATAGATAAGATGACGAATATACCAGTAGTAAGAGAAAATGTAAAACGTTTTGGTGAATATATGAAACAAATATATAATACATATATAAAAGAGGATTTAGACAAATATATAGAAAAATATAAACTGAAATATGATATAACAGAATAAAATAAGAATTGAATATATTTATTGATAAGATAAATGAATTAAGAAAATAAAAAGAATACAACAATATGAATTCAAATGTTGAATATATATGTAACTATTGTTTTAAGAAATATAAAAGGAAGACTTATTATAATCAGCACATAAATGTGTGTAATGAAATGTATAAGACAATGAAAGAGAGGGAGAGTGATATAGAAAATATGGAAGAAATACCAAATATTGCAGATATATATAAATTCGTAAAACATTTAGTAAATGAAAAAGAAACAATGAAAAAAGAAATAGTAAAATTAAAAGAGAGATTAAATAGATATGAAAGTAAAAGGGATATACATGTAGAATTAAAGAATATAATAAAAGTAAATGAAAGGGATATATCAAATATATGTTTGAATGAAAAATTAAATATAAGGGAGATACATAAATATATTTATAATGATGGAGAGATGATTGATGGAGATATATTTAACTATTTCAAAGAGGATTTAAAAATAGAAGAATTAATTACATATATAATAAATAGATTATTTACTATATATGAAAAAAATAGTGAAAGCATTCAATATTTAAATGAATTGATATACATATATATAAAAGAAGATAAAGAATGGAAAAAGATGGAGAATGAAAATATAAAGAAATTAATGACAAATATACAGAATTTGATATTATGGTATTTCATAGAATGGAAAAAGATGAATATAGAAAAAATAAATAATGATAAATGGTATTATGAGAATATATATATGAATGTTCAAAAGGAAGTGATGAGATATAAATATACATACAAGGAGATAAATAGAGAAATATGTATAATATTAAGAGAGAAACATAAAATCTAAATAAAAGATATAGAATGGTAGTAAATAATAAATATGAAAAAGAATTTTATAGATTACAAACATATGATACATTACATCCAAAAAATAATCAATTAATAGAAAAACAATTAGTAAAAAAGAATGGTGAATTAGTAGATGGATATGTTCGTAAAAACAATCAAGTTATGACATTCGATAAATATAAAAAACAACGAAAAAGAAGTTGTGCATTAAATGATCATCCATCGAAATATTTTTTTTCACCAACATACCATAATAATACAAAATTAGTGACTATATCGAATAATAATAATAATAATAATAATGGCAATAATCAGGTTCTAAAAAAATCACCAAAAAAAAGACAGAATAAAACAAAAAAAGGTTCGAGAAACAATAATGGCAAAAAACAGGTGCGTAAAAACATAGATATAAAAATAAAGAATACACGAAGGAAAAAAATACAAAGAAAAAATAAAGGAAAAAGAAAAGGAAAAAAATGATTAATTTATGATTATTTGTAAGAAAATAGTATAGTATAGTATAGTATAGTATAGTATAGTATAGTATAGTATAGTATAGTATAGTATAGTATTTAATGATATATTATAATGTATTGAATATTACTTGATTGTATATTTGTCGTCCTTCTCCTTCTCCGTAATCCAGTAACCAGTCAGGTATATATATATCTTTTAATCTATCTGAATTCAATTGTTTATTTTCTCTTTGTTTAATGTAATCTACTCTTTTATTATATGTTTCTATAAATTGTTCATATTTATCATCAGATATTATTGAATTAGAATTATAATTTGAATTTACACCATGTTCAATAAGAATATCATTTAATATTTCTCTTTCTTCTTTTGTATATTCTTTTATATTTGATTTTAAATATTCTATCTTTTCTGTATTTAATATAGAATTTGCACGTGTATATATAATATCATCTGGTATAGTATATATCTCTCCACCACTATTTTCTATATTATTTATTTTACAATTCAAAAATGTATTCATTTTATTTTTTTCAATAATAGATGATTTTTTAATCATTATTGATTTATTCTGTAAATAGTCTATTTTTGATTTCCATTCATTAATCTTATCTTTTTGATATATATCATAATATCCAAGTATATGTCTTGTTAAATGTATAAATGATATTGACCATCTCTCTATCATATATTCTTTATCTAATACCATCATTTCTACTTCATTATCCATGTCTTTAAAAATCTTCATCTCCTCCTGATATCCATACATATCACTACAATAATATTCCAAATACAAATGTATACATATACACCACATCATTTGATTCATATGATTGGCATAAAATAACACATTCCTCCAATCACCTATTGCTAAAGACATATATAAGGAATATAATTTACTTGGATACATTCTTTGAAATATCTCTCCATATCTAACATTTTTATTTTCATCATCTATATCATCATCATCTATATCATCATCATTCATATTATATTTTTGTTTTTCATGTATGTTTGTATTTTCATATATATTCAATAATTTCAATAATTGATTATTCCATTCCATAGATTTTTGTATTAATTGAGTATCTTTTTCATTCATATCATATTCATTATTCATATCATATTCATTATTCATATTATCTATATCATTTCCTCTAAGTTCTACTATATGTTGTCTAAGATTCATATCTCTTGATTTCGTTTTATCATGTATATTATAAATTGTATATTCATTCCAATTTCCATTTAAATCATCTCCGGAGAGATAAATATGAATTAATACATATACAGGTGTAGATAATGTAAATTGTTGAAATGTTTTTATACAATCTATTAAATTATTTTTTAATAATATCTCATTATCTACTATTTTTCCATACTTATCTTTATAATATAAATATGATTTCATATTATGAAATGATGTTAATGTTATAGAATATATCTGTCTTATTAATTTCCATGTCTCTATAAGTCCATAACTTACTTGATATTCTGAAAACCAAAATAATAATTCCGTAAATAATTCATCATCTACTTTATTACTTGAATACAATATTAACTTTAATATTTGATAATGTATCTCTATTCTTGAATGCCAAAAACGAGATAATTCCAACTGGTTCATATTTATTATTCTATTTTATTTACTTCTTTTTATCATTTGATTTATTCAATTTTATTTTTATATTCCTCCAAATCTTTTATACAATTATTCCATTTTTCATATATATATTTTTTTCTATCATTCTTCATATATTTTAAATCTACATTTTTCATATACATTCTCAGTATTATCTCTCTATAACTATCCTTTGGTATTATCATTCCCACCATTTTATTATCTTCCTTTGTAATTTTATAACCACTATCTATATCATCTTGATTATAATAAATAACTTCATATATTGGATTCGTCTTTGTATGTGAATACCCTACATCCACATAATCTATAATATAATCATCTTCAAATATCTTACATTTTTTTAATAATTCATCTATTTCTTTACCACTATAATCTATACAATATTCCTTTTTACATTTCCACGAACTACTCGTATGTATCTTACTCATCTTATATTTCACATATCTATCTTCTGAATTTAATATCGTATCATCCATCTCATCCATCATATGTCCTTTCACCGATTTCATATATTTTAATATATCTATAATATCATATTCAATACCCTTTACTCTATGATGCGTCAATACTTGTCTATGTAATCTATATCTCGTATGAAATAATGAATAAATATCAAATATCAATTTATTATCCCACGCCAATACCTGATATTTGTTCCACCATACTACTCTACAATATTTAAATAATCTATCAAAATTACCAGAAAATGATAATCCCAAATGATATACATCACGACGTATGTAATCCAATTTATCCACATCTATCGTATTCAATTTATTTGACACTATCTGATATAACCAATTGTATTTATACTCCTCCGATGGATCTATCATCTCCAAACAATCATTTAATTCCTCATTTGTTATATCTATAGAATACCTTTCTACCATATTTTGTATTATATCTTTACCTCTTTCCTCATGTTTTTTATCACCATTTTCAATAATATAATCATCATATAAATGACTGAATGCACCATGACCTATATCATGTAATAAACCGGCGACACGAACAATTTCAATCATTCGATTGGTAATAGATAATTCAGGTTGATTTAATTGTATATGTCTCATCATCTCTCCAACAAGATAACTTACACCTATTGAATGTTCAAATCTTGTATGTGTACCACTTGGAAATATATAAGAAGTAGCACCAAGTTGTTTTAGATAACGTAATCGTTGAAATTCATTTGTATAAATAAATTGTTGCATTAATGGAGTTATTTCAATTAGACCATATAGTGGATCATATAATCGTCGCATCATTTTATCTACATCATTATCCATATTCATATCCATATTCATATCCATATTCATAATTTTTATAGATAATTAACTATTTTTATGATGATATTATTATATATTTTTATTTCAATTTTATAAGTATATTTTATAATTATTTATATACACAATTTATATTTATATATATAATTTATAAAATTGAAATATACTTTTCTTGAAATATTATGTGGAGAGATGTTTACCTACAAAGATATACCATATTATATAGCAACCACACGATTTAATACGGATACGTGGAAACAGAATATGATTTATAAAAAGAAACATAATATAAATGGAGTTGTATATGGAACATCTACACCAATAGTTCATACTATTCCAAGAAATCAAGTTATATTCGTAATAGAAATGTTGAATTTGTCATCAAATGAAAAACATTTTCCAGGAATGATTACAGGTATAAGTATTATTAGAAATAGATATTCAGTTGAATCAAAACGAATATATCATGACCATAATTATAATCGATATATTTATTCAAGTAAATATTATTTTCCAAGAGAAACATTTAATGAAAAACAATTATCTATAATTACAAAAATAGAAGAACAACTCTTTTATGGTAAATCACATTGTAAACGTTCAAAAGGTATATCTAAATTACCCAGACAAATATATGAAAATAATAAACCATTTTTAGTATTTTTGATATATTTATATATTAAAGAAAAATATAAAAATAGACAATATGGTTAATCTTAATTTCGAAAATTATACTATTTATGAAATTATTGAATTTTTTATGATTGAACATTATGATATAACTACCACTAAACAACAATTTATATTATTTGATGATCTCTTCATTATTATGAATGATATTCCTAAAATTATACAAACATTACGAACGAAATCAATTAATGACAATAACAACGATAATGAAAATGAAAAAATTGAAATTGATGATTCTCAAATAAATATTGTTATTGATAAATTGAAAAATCCACTATTATATACAGCACATCAAATTATTCGATTATTCAATTTATCAGAACCATTAGAACAATTTGAAGTTCATAGAACTATAAATCAATACAGACAAAAATTTATAGAATTAAGTTCTATGAAAAAATATAAGAATTTAACAGCAAAAGAAATCAACCATTTTATGAATGAAATAAGTGACAAAATAAATAATTATATAAAACAACAAAAAAATGTTTTTAATAACTATGCTGAAAGAGATTATATTAATCCTGCTAATATGAAAATTTTAAAAAAACAAATCATTATTGATACAAATATTTATGCCATCGAAAAATCTTTACAAGATGATTTTACTTCTGATACAGATTTTAATCCATCCATCTTTGATGGAACTTTAAATGATACAATTAAAAATGTTATTTCCATAAAAATTACTGATTTTGAAATTCCCAGATATAATTGGTCTATTCAAAATACACAACCTCTTTTTTTTTACGTTCATATTGATTCTTCTTCAAATGTATTAGAAAACACAAAAATAAAAATTGAAGCAACATATAGTGATAATATTCACAAAATTGTAAAATCAATTAACACTTCATTATTATCAAAAAATGAATTATGTTCTGATAATATAGATGGTTCAAAAAAATGTGATATAGTATTTCAATATAATTCAGATGATAATAATATACAAATTAATATAAGTAATAATAGAACTGACATCAAACGTATAGTATTTTTTGATAAAAACGATATTTTATTTGTACATAAAGATATAAGTTATAATAACGAACTAAAATTACATAAATTTAATTCACTGGGATTTTTATTAGGTTGTAGAAAAGATGATGATTTTATTGTAGATGTTTTTCCAGATCATTCTATCCGTCCAACAATAGATCCAACTAAACCAATTATAAATACAATCGAATTTGATTATGATAATAATCTCATAATAAATGGTATTTCTCATTCATCATTTAATATAAATAAACATACCTTTTTTAAAAATGGAAAATATCATTTTCAATTTGTAATGAATTCTGATATGTTATCTTTTTTTAATCAAAAATATAATATTTATAATGAAGCAAATTATAAATTTGATGTATCATTCGGTTTATATCTACCACCAGATTCATTAGGTGATGATACTATAAAATTTAATAGTAATAATGGACAATTTACATTAACTGATCCAATACAAAAATTAGATTCATTTTCATCATATGATTTATCATATCAATATTTTAATACCATACATGACCTATCATTTGTAATCGATATTTCACATAATTTTGATACTAAAGCAACAGATATTTCAAATATACATTATGATATTTCTTCTAGTATATATTCATTTTCATATCCATATAATCCAAATCATCAATATCTTACTTTTTATTCCCAAATAGATAATACTACACAAGTAAATGGTGTATTCGATAGTACTAATAATAACTTACAATTAACAATACCTAATGAAATATATGATACCGAATTAAAGTATATATATATATTCTTAGATGATCATCATACATCAACTATATCAAAATTCGTGACGATGGATACAGGTGAACCATTTTTTAATTTACCATCATATTATAATTGTAATATAGATGAAATATTTCCAAAAGTAGATAAAGCTACAGGAGCATATAATGGATTATCAAGAATAAAAGCACAACAAATATTGGCGATTAAAAATACAAAGAAGAAATTTAAAACGAATAGATATAATTTTAATACATCAAATATTATAGCGAGAATTTCTACACAGACTATATCGAGAGATGGTAATCGATATATAACAAATTTAAATACAGATACAAAACAATTTATACGAGAATATAATCAAGGACCAATAGATATAGAAAAACTAACCATAAAAATAGTAGATCCATTTGGTAATGATATATTATTTAATAATGGATGGTCTATGAATATTGAAGTAGAATATCTAAATAGTAAAGATATATTGAAACATAAAATTTACTCTACAAATGATAATATTTTAGAAGATTATGCAAATCCAAATACATATAACTCTTTAAGAGATATATACGATAAATAAAATATAAAATAATAATTATTTTATTTAATCAATTATTATTTTATTTAATCAATTATTATTTATATTTTTTCCAAATCTTACCAGCGGCTTTCGCAACTACTGGAACAGGTAAATTTTTAACTTCAGCAGCATGATCACTTCTAACTCTTGACATGAATTCAAAGAATGTTTCACTTTTAGGATTAGGAATTGTCTTTATTTTAAAAGAACCTTCAGAAGACTTTTTTGATGTTTTACGTGTTCTAGACCTTCTTGGAGACCTTCTTGGAGACCTTTTTGATGTTTTATGTGTTCTAGACTTTTTTGGATACCTTTTTGTAGAACCTGTGTGTCCTTTACGATGAACCATATTATATATAACTTATAAGTATATTAAAATTATATTAAAAATAAAAATATAATTTTAAATTACTAATGAGAAAAAATAAGTGTATATCAAAATTAAACGAGAAACAATCGAATCATATACCATTAAATTCATCATCAAAAAATAATATAAATAATTTTAAAGAAACAATATCTAACTCGTTTATACAAGGAATAGGTTTTGGAACAGCTATAGAAACTGTAAAAAATATTTCATCATCGTTTCAATCATCCAATACATCCAATACATCCAATACATCCACATTTGATAATAATAAAAAAATAATTAATGATTATAATATGAATAAAGATATGAATAAAGATAATTTGGAGGATATAAAATATGACTTTACATGTTCAGATATACAAGAAAAAACATTCAAATGTGTAAATAATAATTATAATAATAGAGATGTATGTAAAGAGATTATTGATGAATATAATAAATGTATAAGAAATATATATAATCCATAATAAAGTATCATAAAATAAAAATGAATTATCATAAAGAATAAATTATTTAATATATTATACTATCCAAGTATATTGTATACTATAATAATTATAACATGTATAAATATAAATATGAAAATAATAATGAGTGTATATCTGAACATATATATACAAAAAGTATTCGTAATCGATTAAAACCACAGAAGAATTATTCAAATAAAGGTATTCATAATAAGACTGAACAATCTCTCGATGAAATATTAACAGAAACTATATATGACATTCATATACATATTCCTTTCTCTACCATACCATATTATATTGATTCACTAAATAGTATTCATAATTTAAAAAAATATAATTCAGGAACATGTGTTGCATTATCTTTAAAATTACAAATGGAATTGAAAAAAAAACATATTATTTCCTATATTATACCTGCTACAATACCAAAAATGTATCAATTACCTGAACTATATCCATTATCACACGTAGCTGTATGTATTCCCATAAATTCAACTGATTTTTACATAATCGATATAGCATTTTATTTTATAAAACCATTATTCTGTTCTATTCATTCAGATTTTGATTACAAAAAAAGTATGGTATCTACCAAAAATATATATTCAAATAAAATAGACGATTGTTATATTCATACTATAAAACAAGTAGATAAAACAAATAGTAATTTACATAATCATCAATCTATACGTAAAGGTACATATTATATCGAATGTTGTTATAATAAAGATACAAGTGATACTTGGAATTATTATATAACAGAATTAATGAATCCAGATCAATCTATCAATTATCATTTTTTAGATGTAAAAAAATTTCCATTTATTTCTATTATTGATAAGGATTATAATATGATACTGTATATCAAATATAAATATGAAGATGGTATTTATATTACATTATATGGAAAAGAATATTATTTTGATTCTATTAAAAGTATTCCAAAATTATTTATTAAAAAAATAAAACCTATACTAAAACCATATCTAACTATTAAACAATTTTATTCATTAGATAATATATCAAGGAAATATAATATAATATGAGTTCTATTTCAAATTATAAATATTTTGATACTAAAATAAAGAAAAAACCAAAGGAAATAACTCAAACAAATGATGATGATAATGATTTACATATTTATGTAAAAAAAAACGAATTACAATCACTCAATTTATTTCGTAATTTTACAAAAAGAAATGAATCTTATACTGATGATACCAACACACCTATAAAAGTAGATAATCAAGATGATATTGGTATTTTTTTAAATACTTATACAAGTAATAATCAATTTAATAATAATATCGAATTAAATGATCACACTTCAAAAGGTTATGGTATTCAAATGAATATCATTGATCCAATAAATACTAATCCTTATACAGGTGATTATATAAAAGTAAATGAAACAGAACATTTATACATAAATGAAACAAATAAAAATAATTATGATCATGATACATTTACAATAATACCAACCTATGATAAAGAAAAACAAAATGAAAGTGATACAAATTATCCATTTAAATTAAGTTTTTTAGAAACAAATCATCGTAAAAGCATAGATGGAAATGGTGAAAGTAATAATGATGCAGATAAAGAAATATTATTTTTAAATAAATACAAAGCAAATTTTAAAACAAATATTTATCAAAACGCAAACTTTAATACAAATATTGAACATCTACATACAAAGAATTTAAAATCAAACGATGATACAAATCTACAAATACAATCAAATGTTGATATCTTTACACATTTATATAAATTAAATCCTATGACTAATGTTGATCGTAATAATCCAAATTATATACCTCATATAGGTGATATACAGAATTTATTTTTTCAAGTAGGTTCAACTACATTATATATGGGAAACAAAATTCAGATTATTGAATATACTGCTACTGGTCCTATTATGTGTATCCCTAATACTGGATGGATTATTTGTAATGGTGCAACCATCTCTCCAACAACAAATATATTAAAACGATTATATGATTTTTTAGTATCTATTATCAACACAACTTCAAGTGGTGAAATACAATTACCTAATATAATGTTTAAAAATCCAAGTGAAACTGATTCTTCAAATCCATTAATTCGGTTTGCAATATTTTCAGGAAATTCTATTTTACGTGCAACATTAAATCAATTTGCAAATAATGGAGTTCTTCGTTATTTTTATAAAAACAACAATCTTGATTATTCTTATATTGGTTATGGATTAACCATGAATACAAAAGAAGATACTGAATCTCATAGTAAAAGTTTATATTCTATTGGAACTACTTCTTTTAATAATCCAAATGGAAATATTTCATTTATTACAGCTGATAGACAAGGATTACGTAATAATTTAAATTCACATTATATTCAACATGATGATAATACTTATTCCTATTTTGCAAATAATATTATTTATATTAAAAATAGTAGTGGTGTTGGTCGTTTGATATGTTCAGGTTTTAGTTTAGATGAGAATGACACAAAAGAATCATATTTATTATATGTTGTTGATCCAAACGCATTAAATGAAAAAGTTGAATCAAAATTAGAACATGAAAATTATATATATTTTAAAAATGAAAATATTACATCAGTTGATCCAGTTCCAACCTCAGAAGGACAAGAAATGTATGATGTATCTTATATTCCCCATTTTTATTTAGATAAAACCAAATGGAGAGATATAATAGGATTAAATATTCCATCTGAAATACTAAATATTGTATCAAGTTTAGAAATGGCACATGTGGAGAGATATATTTCTTCCACAAATTATTATCATAGACTCATTACTACAAATTTATTTATATCCGAAAATTCTTCATTAAATATAATTTTACGTTCATTTAAACTACAAGATGATTTATTTACATCTAACATATTCGGTGTTCGTACTACACCATCAGATATAACAAGTAAATTCACAGATAATTTTTGTGATATAGATGAGTCTGTATTGGATTTTTCATTGAATTCGATTGATATTGATACTTCACATAATTTTGTAATACCATTTGATATATCTATTGAAAAATATTATTCTAAACTTCTGGATGCCGGAGTTAATCAACAACAAAATTTTTATGTTGGTGGAATGCATATAGATAATACTGGAACAAGTTCTAATCGTATAAGTACATTAATATCAAGAATACGTGCATTTAAAATTAATGATTGTCAACCGAATGATGATTTATCATTTAATACAAATATTAGAAATTTAGATATAGATAATGCAGTTATTACAGCAGTAAATTGTAATGATAAATATGTATATTATGCAGGAGTTATATTACCAACATCAAGTAATACTACTGAAAATACAGATATAGGTGACTCATTTATATGTAAAGTTGATAAATCAGGTAATTATGTAGATATGGATACAGATAATATTCATTCACATATACATTATAAAACGGAAAATAATATAGATACATCATTATGTAGAATATTGAATGTAGATTATAATAAAAATGCAATTGAAGGTCAAGATGATAAATATATAAATACAGATAGATATGATTTAATTACGAATATAGAAATAGATGTATATGATAATGTATATTTTTCAGGAATTGTATCCGATATAACAAATAAATCCGAAAATAAAATTGTATTATATAAATTTAATGATAATGGAAAACCACATACATCCTTTGGTGATACTGATGTAATTGATAATCCATACATCCAATTTATGAAAAAAGATGATTATACTAATGGTAGTATAAATACAATTAAAATAAGACAAGATGTTACCGATGGTAGTTATAATATAATCTTTAATGATATATCATATAGTAAATATGAAAATATAGGTTTTTCAGAAATTGGTTTATACCATTTTGATGTATCACTTAATATTGATGGAAATACAGATTTATCATTTGGAATAAAAAATGTTTTTACTACATCTGAATATGTAAGTATTAGTTATAATATAAATAATACACCAGATTTTATAGATATAGGTGATGGTGTAGAATATTTATATTTTTCGAGTGATTCTTCCTTTGCAATAGATGTTAAATCATTAGATCAAACAAGTATCCCATTTGATATATCTGGAACAACTGAAGGAAACGATATAATAGATAATAAATCATTTGTATTTACAGAACAAAGAGAAATAAATATAGGTTCTGGAAGGAAAGAAATAATTATGTCGGACCATTCTGATATAGATAATTATGTAGTAACAAAAATATTAACAGATAAATTAAATCAACTCTACATTCATGGATTTTTATATAAAGGCGAAAAAGATTCAAAAATAGAATCTTTTGTGATAAAATTAAAAGAAAATGGTGATTTTTTTACAACAGAATCTATTGATTTAGATGATTATAATACAGTTGATAATGTTCAATATTTAGAATATCAAATAGATCATTATTATAATGTAAGAAATTTAAAAAAAGATGTTGAAAGTGTTACATCAAAAATAGACACATTAGAAAATAAAAATATTACAGAATTAGAAAATATAATAAAAGATAATAATAAAACTATTTCGAATCTTACTGATGAAATAATTGATTTAAAAAATAATATAAATCATATAAATAATATATTAGAAAATAACAATATTTCATAATTACTATTTTTTATGCCATGTTTATTATACCATACTTATAATTTATATAAAATTGATTGTATATTGAATAGTATAAATGTAGATAGAATTATATAATGGATATTGAAAATATGAAAACACCTACACTTTTATCAAAAAAAAATACACATCCACGTGATAAATATATTTCATTTGAAGAAACAGGACATAAATATACTATCACCGATCAGTCATCATCATCATATGATAAACCAGTTTCTTATATATCGGTGACTACATGGATAGGTCGATTATTTAATAAATTTAATGCAGATAAAGTTATTGAGAATATGAAAAAATCTAAAAAATGGAATCAAAGTAAATATTCCACGTTATCAGAAGAACAAATAAAATTATCATGGGAACAAAATAGAGTTAGTGCGGCTAATGCAGGCACAAAAATGCATTATGATATAGAATGTTTTTATAATGGAATAGTACATGATAATAAAAGTATAGAATATGAATATTTTAAGGAATATGAAAAAGATAGATTAGAAGGTAATTATAGTTTTACAAAAGAACAAATGAAAATGGAAGCATTTAGAACAGAAATGACTGTATATGATGAAGAATTATATTTTGCAGGATCTATTGATATGTTATATAAATATGAAGATGGAAAATTATGTATATGTGATTGGAAGAGATGTAAAGAAATTAAAAAGGTAAATATGTGGCAACATTCAAATATACCTGGATTAGAACATATACCGGATACAAATTATTGGCATTATACTATACAATTAAATTTATATAGATATATCTTAGAAAAACGTTATGGTTATAAGATTAATGATATGTATTTAGTATGTTTACATCCAAATAATAGAAATTGTTCATATATAAAAATAATAGTTCCGATATTATTAGATGAAATGGATATTTTAATAGAATATAGAAAAAATGAATTAAAGCAAAATGATAGAAAATAGTTAATATGAATAAAATAAAAACGGTGATGGAAGATAATATATATATAATTTTTTTAAAATGTGCCTCAATAACATTTTTTGGAACATTATTTTCTTTTTTGGGATGTTCATATATTTATAAATATTTTTCTATTCCAGATTTTTCCAAAAAAGAAAAAGAAGAAGTATATGATACTCTTATCAAAAAAAGGAATGAATTTACAGAAGAACAACTAAAAGAAAAAGATTTTATGGAATCATATCCTATCTTTTATAAACCTGATATTAATAAAATAACAAATGAGTTTCAACATTCAAATCGAATTTATGATACATATATAAAACTAGATTATACGGAAAATAATAAACATAATCATATAAAGGTAGAAACACCAAAAACTAATTATTATATGAAATATAATTATGATGACCATCGTTTTGATTATTGGTCTGATTTAAACATATCATTTTTATATTTATTAGTAGGAGCAAGAAAATATGTAATAACCGAAAATCAAGAATGTATTTATAAACTAAACTTCAATGATCTAAGAACAATATTAAATAAACAAGTAGAAGAAGAATTTAGATCAGATGATGATGATGATGACGATGATGATAGTAATCATCATTTAAAACATAAAAAAATAAAAATAGATAAAGAAAATGATTATCTATTTATAAAAGCAAAACCCAAAATAAATAAAGAAATAAATAATCAAAAATATAATGATATATATGAAACGAATACTAGTAACAAAAATAATTTAAAAAATAATTTGAATGATTTATCCAATAATACATTATATAATTATATACATTTTGACATGGATGATAATATGTTTATAGATAATGAATTAACAACCTTTATTAATAAAACAATTCAATTTAAAAAATGTGGATCTATAGCAGATTTTGAAGAATATAATAAGAAAATAAATAAAGAAAATAATTCAATAAATAATGTAAATACAAATCCAGAAAATCCAGAAAATCAAGAAAATCCAAATTCAAATTCAAATACAAATACAAATACAAATACAAATAATAAAACAGATATAACAGATTTACCCAAACCCAAAACTATATCCTTTTCCGAATTTAAAAAAATGAATTTGTATAAACTATAAAATAATTATTATTTATGTTTAGTATTAATATGATATAATATGATATAATATGATATAATATGATATAATATGATATAATATGATATAATATGATATAATATAATATAATATAATATAATATGATATGATATGATATGATATGATATGATATGATATGATATTATGGTATTGTGATAAGTATTGGATCACCAATTCCATCTAATCCTAAAACACTATCATCTATTTCTAATTCATATATGTCTGAAATAAATAATATCATTAATACACCAAAATAATAATCTAATAATTGTTTTTTCAAATTTTCTTTATCCTTATTGGTTTTTTCAGTACTAAGTTTAATTTGTTCATTCATATAATTTTCAATTATATCATGTTCAGTTTCTAATATTTTTTCGTTTTCTTTTATTAATTTATCTATAAATAATTCAAAAAATGTCTTATCTTCTTCTTTTACTTCTGATAAACCATCTATTAAATCCTTGTAAAATACGTCTTTAAATTTTTCTTTTATTTTTACTATGTCTAAATCCTTTATAGATTCATAATATTTTTGAATTTTGTCATTTTCTTCATTCGTAGATTCGTTACTCGTAGTTTCTATATTTGTATTAGTCGCAGTACCTCCTCTAAAAAAAGGATTGTTTATATTATTTCGTACATTATCTAATAATCTTATATTTATATTTTTTAATATATTTAATTTTTTTTTACGTGTATTACAATTATTATTATTTTTATTTTTATGATTATTATTACGATTATTTCTTTTTGTTTTATTATGTTTATTTTTCATATTAAATATATTCTTATATTCATTAGTTATTATTATTATTCTTTAAATATTCTTTATATCCAATAGATGAAGATAAACTGAAAGATGATTGTAAATGTTCTCTTGCTATTTTAAGAGCAATCAATTCTTTATCATTTAAACTATCTATATATTTATCTTCCATCGATTTTTTTATAGTACATTTATTCGTTTTTCTAATAATTTTTGGCATAATTTATATATCAATATTATTTTATTTTAAAATATATTTTAAATTATATTTCAATTTTAGATTTAATAATATTTGAATATGTATAATATATAATGAGTGATAGTAAAACAACTCTGAATAACGAAGAAAATAATGATGTGAATAACAAAAAAGACAATGATAAAATTGATTTTATAAATTGTAGTAATAATAAAAATAGTCATAGTAAAATACAGAAAAAAAATAGAACAAAAACATTAAAAGAAGGTTCATACGGATGTATTAATCCAGATTTAGATTTAGATTATAAAAGAGATGAAAATAATTGTCCTCTTGTAAAAGATAAAAATGTAACAAAGATGCAGATTACCTATTATCCTTATATGAATGAAGAATTTATAAATCAAATATTAAAAGAAATAGATAAGAATGGACAATATTTTGGTTATCTTGAAAAAAAACATCCACAAAATAATAGTGTAATTAAATTGGAAAATATAAATATAGAACACCCAGAATTAAAAGAATGTAGTGTTTTAAGTAAAAATACACAATACACAGATGATAAAGATATTTATTTTGAATTGTTAACAGGTAAATTATTAATAGGTTATGATATTGATTCTATTTTTAGAAAATATTATAACGAAAATACAATTTATGAATTTAATATGGAAATCTTTTATCAACACATAAGAAATAATCTAAAATTATTACATGATAATAATATATTACATAATGATATAACACATTTTGGAAATATATTTAATGAAATTACACCATATGATAATAATTATAAATTAATTGACTTTGGATTATCTATGTATATGAAAAATCCATTCGATGAAACTAATGACAATAATAATACTATTATACAAAAATATTTAAATGATATATATTTTACTGATACAACAATGAGTATAGAGCAACAAGAAGAGTTAAAAAAGAAGATATTTTTATATTACAATTTAGATAATGATAATGATAAAAAAATAATAATAGAAATGGTACAAACATATATTACTGATCCACCTAAATTTTATAATAATATATATTACAAAATTTTTAACTATTTATATGAAATATATGAAATAAATTCATCAGAAAATACATTTGAACTTAATACAAATAAAATCATTAATACTTTATTAAATAAAATATTTTATGTAGATATAAATACATTAACAGATACAGAAAATCAATATTATGATTTAGCAGAATATATATTTAAATTAAAAAGTAAAAATATAGATTATTATAATAAATATGAACAATTTAAACGAAATGAAATAATCGATTTCTATTATTTCATGTATTTACTATGTAATAATATTGATAATAATGATAACAATATATATGACCTATATAATATACATTATCAAAATAATTCATATAATAAATATCAAGAAGCATACATAGAAATTATTAAAAATATATTAAATAACTTTTTTGGAATCAATATAGATACCGATAATCAAAATACATCTATCACAATTGATTTATATTTATGTATTAAAACATTTTTTAATAAACTTAAAGAAAATAATACAATTTGGAAAAATTGGGATTTAGGATTTTTCCATTATAATTTAATTTTAAGTTATATTGAAATAGATAATTTATATACAAACAAAAATACACAACACATTACAAAATCATTTAAATACCAATATAATGATGAAAATAATACATCATCTACTATTAAAAATGAATGTTTAAAATATATTATTCATGAAGATATATTAAATATTTATCCAAATCTCGAAAATGAAGATGATGATGAAGATGTTAATGAAGATAATAAAGAAACACAGGTAAATGATGATGATGAAGAAAGTGATGATGAAGATGCTAATGAAGATAATAAAGAAACACAGGTAAATGATGATGATGAAGAAAGTGATGATGAAGATGTTAATGAAGATAATAAAGAAACACAGGTAAATGATGATGATGAAGAAAGTGATGATGAAGATGCTAATGAAGAAATCGACGATGAAGGTGACGATGAAGGTGACGATGAAGGTGACGATGAAGGTGA
>Ga0181590_10001686_pt1 | contig 18628 bp, 22 predicted proteins | sample 071ome_34_FD_132446 | JGI IMG/M metagenome (GOLD analysis project Ga0181590, IMG submission 132446) | Coastal salt marsh microbial communities from the Groves Creek Marsh, Skidaway Island, Georgia - 071411BT metaG (megahit assembly) | ecosystem: Environmental > Aquatic > Marine > Intertidal...
CTGTTGGTGGTGGTCCTGGTGGTGGTGCTGCTGTTGGTGCTGCTGTTGGTGCTGCTTCTGCTTGTCGTGCTGCTGCTGCTTCTGCTTGTCGTGCTGCTTCTGCTTGTCGTGCTGCTTCTGCTTGTCGTGCTGCTTCTGCTTCTGCTTGAATCCTTTCTAATGATAGTGCATTATACGCAGGAACTACTGATTGAATTCTAAAAACTGATGGTTCTTGTGCTTGTGCACGCGCTTGTATATGTTTTTGTTGTCTATTTTTAGATTTACTATTAGTTTTCTTACTACCTTTAGTTTGTGTTGTTCCATAATATCCAACTGTAGCAATTGCAGCACCTACTGCTAATATTGGTAAAATTTCTTTCATATTATTATTATTATTATTATTAAATTAAATTCTTATTATTTATATTAAATTATTATTATTTATATTTTAGATATAAAATATAAGTATAATTATTATATTTAAATCATATTTATTATATTAAATCATATATATACTAATAAACTAAATAATAAGAATGTATTCATTAAAATATATATTAATTTTATCATTTATATTAGTATTTATACTATATCTCACCAAAAATTATATACATTCTTATCCACCACATATACAAATTTTACAAACATCTTTAGATAAATTTTATTATGACTTACTTTTAGAAAAACAACCATTAATTATTCAAGACCGTATTAAAGATGTAAATACATTTGTTGATATATTAAGTTATAATTATATATCTAAACACGAAATAAAAAATAAATTTCAACCAGATAATCTTAATAATAATTTATGTATTAATAAATTTAGATATTTACTATTATATAATAATATTGATAAATTTGATGAATATATTGAAAAAGATGAAAATGACAATGAACTATTAATTAAAAAAGAAATACCAATTAATATTCATATATCTATACCATCGTATATCAGAAAAGACGAATATAAAATAATTAAATCATATACTATATATAATATAACAGATATTACTATTGATGAATATAAAGATAAAAATAAAATAGTTGTTATCAAATTATATCCTTATCAAACATTAATATTACCATATGGATGGTTTTATTATTGCGAAACCCCTATACATAATATATATCTAAATGATACATTGTATAGTATATTTAGATGAATTATAAGAAGCTTATTTCCATCAAGAAGCATTACAAATATTATGAATCCATTTTCATACAATAAGAAAATTAAGATTACAAAATAAAATTGAAACAATAAAAGTAGGTTCTCGTCATTTGTGTGGTGTTGGGGGGTGTTTGGGGGGTGATCAAATAATAATAGATAATAAAGAATATGAAAATGAAGAAGAACAAATTATTAAAAAAATATGTTATTGTAGAGTTAGTTAACATGGACAGACAAAAGAATTGGAAAATCAAATTAAATTTATGAAATCAAAATATCCTGATTATTATTCATCAAACTCACTAATGTTTAATACTTTGTGGTTTATGGAGAGGGGGTCGGCTTTAACAATGGGCAAGGCTTTAACAATGCGCAAGGCTTTTGTTATGTAATATTTTTTGATCTTTTCTGAATGGTTTTTTTTTTCTGTATTAGTATTTTCAATTGGTTTGAAATCTTCTTTTATATATTCTATTTCTTCATTTTTTTTTAGTTCATTTCCCAAGACTGTTTTTAATGCAACTATGAAATCGTCTAACGAGTTACTGAAACCAGGTTCTTTAGCTTCAGATGGGTGCTCTGTGAACTTACTTAAGAGTTCATTTGCGTATATTTTTCTCACTTTAGTGAGATTAGTGGTTTCAACAATTTTTTCAATTTTTTCAAGAGAACTGATCAATTCAGTATTGATATTGACTATTTTTAAGAGATGATCCGCTGATAAGTAAGAACATAATAATTTACGTTCTGTGAGATTGTTGAGTATAGCTAAAACGCTATTGACACTATCAGAGAGTTCTTTCTTTTTGGAGCTATCAGCTTTAACGGCAATCTGAACCAACTCCGCCGCAACTAAAAGTTTCTTATTCGCTTCGTGCTCGTGGTCAAAAGCTTTATAGAGAACTTCTATAAATTTGGTAGCGGCTTCTTTCTGCTCGTGGGTGTAAATGGGGGGCTCTCCGGCGGGCGGGGAGCCGGTGATAATGGTAGTATGGGACCCAGTAACAAATCTCAGGGCGGTGGCGGTGGCGGCGTTTCCGGCGGCGGCATTGGACCCGGCGGCGGCGGCATTGGACCCGGCGGCGGCGGCGGGGCCGTTGGCGGGGGGCACGGCGGGGGGATTGTTCCCACCCATCCGGTCCATACCCCCGGTCATCGTGCCGCCGCCAGGGGATTTAAAGGTATTCTCCAAAGTTTGGTGGGCTTTTGCTGCGTCTTCATAGGCTTTTTTCGCTTTTATACTTGCATCTTCGGCTTTTTTCAAGGCATTTTTAGCGTTGTTTACGGCTTTGGCTATGGCGGCGGCGTTGGCGCCGTCCGGTGGTGGCTGCTGCTGCTGCTGCTGCTGCTGCTGCTGCTGCTGCTGCTGCTGCTGCTGCTGCTGCTGCTGCTGCTGCTGCTGCTGCTGCTGCTGCTGCTGCTGGTGCTGGTGGTTGCCGCCGGGTTCTTCTTGTTGTTGATTGCTTGAACCTTGCTGTTGATTGCTTGAACCACCACCTCCAAATTGAGTGTAAGCATACATAGTTCCTGCAGCAGCAGCACCTACTATTAAAGTAGGCAATATATCATTCATTATTAAATATTGAATTATAAAATAATTTATTAAATTATAAAATAATTTATTAAATTAATAATATATATTATATTATATATAAGTAATATTTTTTTTATTATACAAAACTATTTATTTATTTATTTATTTATTTAGTGTTGGAATATATGACATATAATTATCTATATTCAATGTTTTTTCATGTGGTTGTTCTTCTTTTATTGGAACGACATTAAATAAATATGACATATCATCATTTATTTTTTTTTGCTTTTGTTTATGTGCTTGTTCTTTTATTTCCTTTTGACTTTGTTTTATAGGATGCGCTTTTTGTTCTTGTATTAAATTTGATACAATATGTTGTGTATTTATATGAACTGATTGTTGATGTGATTGTTGATGATGTTTTATATAATTAGTATATTTATCATATTTATTACTTGAATTATTTTGTTTATATTTATCATATTTCTTTTTATCTTTACTTTTACTATGATATGGTTGATTATGTTGCTTGTTATATTGCGGCTGATGATGATATTGTTGCTGATTATGTCGCGGACTAACAGTTTTAATTTCATTATATTTATCATCACTTTTAACAACTACATATTGAACTGGTTCATTATTCTGATTATTATCCTCATCATCTTTATTTTTATCATGCATATAAGTATCTTTAAAACTATTAATATCATCAATAGTAATTTCTACTTTATTTAAATAATCTTGTTCAAAATAGTCTATATGAATTAAAAATATATAATAAAGAACAATAAATTTATGACTTTTTTTAGTATATTTAGACTCAAATATCTTAAACCCTAATTGAGATGAATATTCATATATTTCTTCATTATGTAATAGAAAATGCCATATACTATGTATTGCTGATATTTGGTCATTATTTAATAAAAGCGTATTCAAACTTTTAATTAAAAAATCTTTATTCTTATTCTTATAGCTAATATATAATGCTTTAAATCCCAAATTATTTGTATCATTTGTTGATTTTTTTAAATCAAATAATGCAAATTTAGATTCTGTTATTTCTACTGATTTTAAAGTATTAACATTTTCATATCCTAATACATTAACTTTATCTAATTTAATAATATCATTATCATAATCATATAATAATAATATATTAACCAAATATTTTAACAAACAAAGTATATATGGTTTAGTTGTTTTTGATATTTTAATATCAAATAATGAAATAAAGATAATTCCCAAGAAAAATGTTTTATATAAGTAATATTCAATCCATATACTAATAAGTTCTTGGATTACTTTATTTAAAGTTGTTTCATTCAATATTAAATCTAATATTTGAAAAGCATCTTCTTTATTTTTTTTAAATAATGCTATTCGGAAATTTTTAAGTTTTTCTGTTATTGATAGAAAGTTAGGTGATATAATATTTGTCATATTATATTCATATTATAATACATATTATAATTAACTAATATATTTATATTTAAATCAAATTCAAAAATAATGTGTTAATTAATCTTGATATTTACATTCTTTAAATGGCATATACCATGACCATGTATCAATCAGTTTTCTACCAATTACACATAAATTATTAACATTCTTTTTTAAACTTTTATTAGCATATTTATTTGATGTAATATTAATTTCTTGTGTGCCGTATGGATTATTTTCAAATTTCTGTATATTATGCTCTTCTAAGTCTTTATATTGGATATCAATAATATTAATTTGTGTCAATAATAAATGTTCAGGATAATATAATCGTGCAATATATTGTAAAACATATAATCTTCTATTATCTAATGAAATTAAGACATATTTTTCCTTAGATTTATCCAAATATACTTTAATAACATTAATAGGTAAAAATGGAATTGTAATAACTGATACTTTTTGTTTTTTAGTTTCTTTAATAGTTTGATAATGTGGTAAATTATCTCTTAAATATTTTAATGTTCTAAATACAGTATTTTCAAACATTAATTCGTCATTTAATTTTTTTAATGTTTCTGTTCTACTTTTATCAAAAAAATAGTGTATATTATTTTGACTAAATCGTATGCTTAATGGGCTCATTAGAACTCTATCATATTTAGTATTATATTTGGCATTTAAGAAAGTTCCATTATATTCATAATATTGTGGATTTGTTAAATATAAGTCTTTATTTTTATCAATAGATTCTTTAATATATTTATTAATATATTTAAAGTAAGATTTATTTATATTAGACATTATTTATTATTTCTTATCATTATTATAATATAAATATAAAATATAATAAAAATTATAATGAAATGATAAAAATATAAAGAATATGTTTATATAACTATTATAAAAATCTATTTTTTATTTAACATAAACTTATATTTATCTATATATATAATCAGATTTAGTTATGACTCAAAAGTTAATGACCCCACAATCTATTTCAATATCATCTATTCCATCTGATGGACGAACTCAACCAAATTCTATTCTTGATGAAATTGAAACAGATTATAATATTGCTATAGAAGTTTTAGGAGAAATAAAAAAACAAGAAAGAGCTATAGAAAATGATATAAAAATGAGTCAATTAATGGAGGAAAGAAATAATATAAACTCAATACCAAATCAAATAATGAACCCACGACAAACAGAAGATGAAATTCGCCGACAAAGTGATGAGTTAATAAAAAATCAACATAATAGTAAAATACCTGCTACTATTATGGCACAACAACCAGAAGTAGTAGAAGAAGAGCGTGTATTAAAAGATATACAAGAAAATTTTGATAAAATGAATGAAAATATGAATAGTTATAATGAAATAGATGAAGATGATTTATTAGAAGATAGTCAAGGTTTTATTAGTAAAATATTAGATAAACTAAATATATTTTCAGGAATAGAGTTTAATATTGGTAATATATTATATAGTATAGGTATAATAACTATAGTATTTTATTTATTTAATTTAATTGAGATTGGATTGATAATAACAGCTACATTAACAAACTTTTTAAAAATTAATTTATTAGGTTATAGAAATATTATATCTGCTTTAAGTTTTGGAATTATTTATCACTTAATAGAGAAAATGATATAAAGATAAGTTATATATATTTATGTTTATACAAAATTATTTTTAACTTTTTATTATATTAGCAACTAATATATTGCAAATTTATTACATATATTATTACGCCAAAAAAATGCCATTTTCTATATATAATTGATATACCGTTATCAAAATCCATAATATCAACTTATCCAGCCTTATGCATAGTCAAATAGACGGATTTGATATGACTAATATGATGTTATTATTTAGCAATATAGGTAATTCTTCATCATTTATTCCATTATTGATTATTATTGGAAAATTATTAGCATTTCTATATAAACAACGATATGAAATAAGTTATATATTCTCATCATATAATGTAGAATATGTTATTGAAAGTCATATTGTTCCAATTATTCATTTTAATATGAGATATGATAAACCAACATATAAATTAAAATTTAGTAAAGATTTTAAAGCAATTATACATTATATTAATACACACATGAATGATATACATTTTACTTGTATTCACGAAATATTAGAAACCAATAATGAATTAGCAGATAGAACAAAGGATAAAAAAAAAAAAAATAATTATATATATTTACCTATTGGAAGTAAAAAAATATTAATCAATAAACAAGACAATATTTATTTACAAATGCGCCAATTTAATGACGAAGATAAAAATAATACTGAAGGATATATATTACGGTTAAGTATTCCATTAAATAATTATTTTGATACTGATTATTATTTTAATTATAATCAATATACAAAAAAACAAACATTTAATAAATTAATAACTATTAAACAATTTATAAGTAAATGTGTCGATGAATATAATGAATATTTATCTAATTTACAGAAAGATAAAACATTATATATTTATCAATATATTGAATGGGACGAAAAATTAAGATTTGAACAACATAAAATGGAAAATAATAAGAATTTTCAAAGTAATATATTTATTGAAAATAAAGAACATTTACATAACTATTTTAAAGCATTTATTAATATGTCTTATTCTTCTAAATATGATGAACAATTAATTTCTTATCATAATCAACAAAAACAATATTATGCAAAATGCGGATTTACATTTAAATGTGGAATGTTATTTTATGGTTATCCAGGATGTGGTAAAACATCAACTATTAAAGCCATTTTAAAATATACTAATCGGCATGGAATATTAATTAACTTAGATAAAGTTAAAAGTGCTCGTGAATTAGAACAATTATTCAGAAATAATGAATATTGTAATAATACTTATAATTCTGAAGAATTATGTTTTATTTTAGAAGATTGTGATGCTACAAATGATAGTTTTATACATTGTCGCAAATTAAAACAACAATCAGATATAAATAAATCATCAGCTGATGCTAATGCTAATACTAATGTTAATACTAATGCTAATTCCAATAATTCAAATTCAAAAACTACAACAACTGATAATGATAAACCTAATTTAACTTGTTTTCTAAATATTTTAGATGGTATTGTTGAGTTAAATAATGTAATGATTATTATGACAACAAATCATCCAGAATTACTTGATGAAGCATTAATTAGAGCAGGTCGTATTGATTATAAATATGAATTTAAAAAAACTACTACACAAATTATTTGTGAAATGTTGGCTTTTAAATATGATATTGATATTGACACAGTTAAATCACATAAATATTATTCACAATTAAAAGATTATCAATTATCTCACGCACAAGTTCAAGCAATAATGTTTCAAGATAAATATAATAATGCTTATAAGAAAATTGCTGATTTATGTAATAGTAGTAGCTGAAATTATACTTGAAATAATTATAAATGATAAATGATAAATGATATAAAGCTTAGATATATATATTTAAATGTATGCACAAATTTTTTTTTACCATTTATTATAATTATTATAATAAAATATCTTAGTAATAATAATAAAATAATAATAATAATAATAAAATAATAATAAAAAATAATAATATTTATTATTATAACTTTAGTTATTACAATAAAATATAATATGAATAATGATTTAGACAATTGTATTGATTATAATGCTTTAAGTATCTTTATTGTATCTGTATTAGGTTCGGCAGGCGCTTTCTGCACTCTAATGATGGCATCTATACGAAAAAGTAGATGCACTGATATGAATTTTTGTTGCGGTTGTATCTCTATTCATAGAGAATTAATGTCTATCGAAGAAATGAAATATGATAATAGATTAGAACAAGCATCACCATCTGAACAATTAGTAAATATACCATCACAACAATTTATGAAACAACCACCACACACAAGTTCAAACCAATTAGGTATAAATCATATAAATAATAGTAGTGTGGCATTAAATTATGTTAAACGCAAAAGCAAAACACGCATTAGAGAAGCAATCGAAAATTTAACACCACCTTCTTCACCAACCAATAAAATACGCAAGTCTACATCAAATGAAGAAAACTTTATTATCGATTTAACAAAATAAAAATAAAAATAAAAATAAAAATAAAAATAATTATATAAGTTATATATATAATTGATTACTGATAGTATATATATTTTAATTATTCAATAAATCATCTAATTCAATTAACAAATTATATTTTTTATTATAATCTATTAAATTATTATATGAAAAATTGATATATATACTATAATATTTTTTTTCATCATCCGGATATTTATGCGTCTCAAAATTAACATATATCTTACCTTTATATATAAAAGTCATTCTATTAACATCTATTATATTATTTAACTTATTATTCCAATTAAATAATGCATGACTTAAATTACTTTTACTATAATTCGCTATATACACATTTGATGATTTAAAGAAATTAAATCGTTTATAATCATTTGTATCCACTACAGTTGGGTCCGTTATAGTAGTAGATGTTATATCATTTAAATCTTGAAAATCATATAAATGCTTATTATATATCATTATACTATGGTCTGAATCATTATATATTGTATATTCAACACCATTGTATATATAATTCCTATAACTCTTTATAAAGAACTTTAAATCATTATTCTTGAATTTATTATAATGAAATTTTAACTTCTTATATATATCTTGATTTATTTTTCCTTTATATAATGATTTTCCATCTTCCGAAAATATTTTACTATCATATAATACATATTCCATATAATTCGTTTTATTCTTTGATATACTTGCAGATATATCCTTTATTGAATCTGACATAATTAAACTAAAATTATACTGATTATAATATATAAAAATAAATGATATTTACTTATATTATGTATATATATGCATTTTTTTTATATCATTATTATAATTTTTAATTTTTTAGCCTTAAAAATAAAATTTAAAATATATCAGGAAAAATAGTAAATTCATTTTATTCATATTTATATAATCTTTCAATAATTTTAATAATGAATTTTTATCTAATAATTTTAAACTATTATAACTATAATTTTGAGTATATAAATCATATAATACACTATGATTTAATAATGTATATGTAAAGTCAAATAACTCATTCTCTGATATACAATATAATGATATAACTATCCAAAAAAAATTTCTATTTTTATTATATTCTTCATATGTCTCAAAAAATGTTGCATATGGTTCATCTATTGTATCTAAATTTGTATATTTATTTATAACATTATCTAATTCTTTATCAATAACAATATTATTTCGATATATTATGTTATTGAATTGTTCATAAGAACAATTATCTAATTTAAAATCTATTTGTTCAATTTCCATTTTATTTATATTATATATATATTACATATATATAGATAAATTATATTTATACTCAGATTTTTTAATTTATATTATACAATATTTATATAAGGATTAATTATATATAATAATATATATATCAATTTTTATTTTTTTACACAATGTTGGAATATATATATAATAATCATGATGATTATAAAAATGAAGTTCTTATTGGCATTGACGAAGCAGGACTCGGACCATTGCTTGGAAATGGCTTCATTTGTTGTGTAATTTGGCATCCTGACCCAACAACTGGAAAACTAAAAGGACATGATAACCCATTAATTCATAAAGTCAGAGATTCAAAAAAGATATCAAAAGTTCCTAAAAAAAGAGAAGAATTACGAAAATTTATAGAAGACAATTGTAATTGTTTTAAAATAATTCAAATTACACCAGAAGAAATTGATGAAAAAAATATATTACACGCACGATTAGATGGATATACACGAGTATTAGACGAAATGTATATAGAATATAAATTTGATAGAATATTAGTCGACGGAAATCAATTTAATACTTATTCATTATCAAATAACTATATTATTCCACATACATGTATTGAAAAAGGTGACGATATATATTTGCAAATTGCAGCAGCATCTATACTTGCAAAAATATATCATGATATATATATGATAAAATTAGTTGATGATTATCCTGAATTAGAGAAATATAATCTGCGAAAGAATGTTGGATATGGAACAGCAGCTCATATAGCTGCAATCAAAGAACATGGTTTTACACAATTTCATCGTAAAAGCTTTAATCCAGTTAAAACAATGATCGAAAATAAAACAGCTAAATTAAACTATGTATTTAAATCAAATAATATTGTAGAAACAAATGATAATGATAATGATAATGATAATAATAATGATAATAATAATAATAATAATAATGATAATAATAATGATATTGTAAAAAAATGATTATTTTTATTTAAACATTAAATACCTTATTTAATATATAATAATAGATATTTTTAAGCTTTAAATCACAATGTTTATTGTATTCGAAGGAATTGATGGCTGTGGCAAAACAACTTTATCATCATTATTAATGAAATATCTAATTGAAAAAAAACGAAAATTTGCAACTAAATTTGTATTTCCAGACCGAACATCTGCAACTGGTTTAATTATTAATAAAGTATTAGCAAATAAAGTTAATATGGAAACTCATATGCTTCATCTATTATTTTCAGCTAATAGATATGAAAAGAAAGATTTATTGTCCAAATTAATTGCAAAAGATGCAATTATTATTTGTGATAGATATTTATATTCGGGTATTGCATATTCAACTACAACTGGATGTCAATATGAATTTACAAAAGGAACTGAAGCATATTTACCAAAACCTGATTATGTTATATATCTTGATATTCATCCGAAAGTTGCTTTGGCAAGAGGAAAAGGAAATGAAGTATATGAAAATATAGCATTTCAAACTGCTGTATATAAGAATTATAAAAAAGTATTCGCAGATAATACTATTATGGGTAATACAAAATTAATAACAATTAATGCCAATAATAGTATTGAAAATATAATTGAACAAATAATTAATAATTTAAATCTATAATTAAATAGTATATAAGATTATAAGATTATAAGATTATAAGATTATAAGATTATAAGATTATAAGATTATATACATATTACATTTTTTTCTTTAATTTGTTTAATCATAAAACTATTTATTTTTTTATCAATTATTTTACTTTTAATAATTTTATAATATTCTTTATTATAATTAGCATTTAATTTATCAATATTTTGTATATTATATATATTATTAGTCTCAGTATTATAATCAATTAAATATAAAGAAGGAATACAAGTCCCTTCGCTTTGTATATTGTTATATATTGATTGTAAATTTGATAAACTATTATCTATATATATACTAATTGGTTCATTATTGATAAATCGTGATATGCTAATATTATTACATGCTTTAATTAAGAATCCATGATGTTCAAATACAACTATTTTATTTTTATCTAAATTAATATCATTCATATATATAATAATTCTTTTATAATACGGTTTATCAATATTAATGGATAATATTGATAATAATCTATTCAATGTATCTATATCATGCACATTATAATGTGTTAGTAAGTGAATAATATGATTTTTTTCTATTTGTTCCATTATATAAGTGATTATTTTATTATTTAATTTAATATCAATAATACAACTATTAATTTGACGGCGCGGGTGTATAATCGTATCTAACAGATTATTTGACAATATTCCATCATATTTAATAGCAATATGTTTAACACGATTATTTTTAGATAAATATTGTATTTTATTATATATATTACTTTCACCTAATTGAATAGTTTCCATTACAATTAATTATATGAGCATAATAGTGCAGTGCTATTTATATAATAAAAATTTGATTAATTCTATATACAAAAATAAATAAATAAATACAAATTTTTGTTAAGAATAAAATAATATTATTTTTTATATAGTCCGTTAATAACCATAATAATATATAAAAAAAATGATATAAATAATAGTTTATATATATACATATATATTATATATTAGTTCCATATTTTTAAGGCTTCTTTCACTTTTTATTATAATGAGCACTCAAATTGACGGAAACACTGTTAAAAAGAGAACACGGCGAACTAAAAAAGAAATTCAAGAACAAAACAAAATATTAGCAGATAAAATAGCTAATGGCGAAATTGAAATTAAAAAAAAAGGCAAAGGCAAAGGAAGAGGTATTAAACAAAAACACAAAATTGAAATTGCAAATAAACAAGAAAATTCTATAAGAGATGATACAGTTATTTATATAATGAATAAAATAGAAGATTTTTCAGAATTACAAGCAAGAGATTTAGAAATTGGAATATTTAATTATACTATTGATTATTTAAACCAAAAATCTAATTGCACTTGGCGCAATCCTATATTTAAAAATATATATAGAAGAAAGGTATTATCTGTTATAAATAATATTAATAAAACATCACTTATTAATAATGGCGATGATAGTTTATTACAAAAAATATTAAATAATGAAATTGCACCTAATAAAATACCTTTCACTTCTTATGATAAACTTAAACCACAACAATGGGCTGAATTATATGAAAAGAAAGAGAAAATTGAAAAAAATCTTATTAATCCTGAAAAAGTAGCAATGACTGAAGAAATCGTATGCCGACGGTGCAAAAATAGACAAATTACTTATAATATGGTTCAGCTTCGTTCTGCAGATGAACCTATGAGTATGTTATGTCAATGTTTGGATTGTGGTCTAAATTTCCGTATCGGATAGAAAAATATTGCATATTATTTTTGTTTTACAAAAATAATCAAGCAGTAGATGTAGTAAGCTAACTTACGCTTATATATATATATATATATAAACTATTATATGTATTTAATTCGGAGTATAACTTATAAAATTTCTGCTAACATTCTCTATAAATTATCCAATAAAAATTATAAAAAAAGTCTAAATAATATATTATAATTATTAATTTTTTTTATATTTTTATTGAATAACAATAGGCTAAATAAAAAAAATTCTAATTTTTATGTTAGTTATAATTACCGTTGCCATATTGGCACAAGAGCATTCGGATATATGTCAGAAGAAGACACCATGTTAGATTACAGTCGTGTTGAACAAGAACGTCATGAGATGATGACTATTCGCGCAGAACATACTGCGATTATGGATTTGAAGATAAAGACTGTGTATGAAAAGAAGACTGTGTATGAAAAGAATATAAAAGATAAGCTTACGCGTATGTGTGTAAATTTTGGTAATTCAAAGCCGGATACAAGCAGCACACCCCCCACAACAATGAACCCAAACAGCCAACGGCAACTGCACCTAAACACGACACACCACCACGACACCCCCAACCCACTCACCACCGCACGACGCCATCCCCACTAGAAATTGCCAAGTGCCAAAATAGCAACAGTAAATAATACTAACATAGTTCGCAACTAATAACGAAACAAATATTATATAATAAAAAATAAATATATCTATTTAAGACTAAAATATTGATATAATTTTTTTTTATAGGCTACAAAAAAAAATGCTATATTGCATGTTGGTATTATTTACCGTTGCCATTTTGGCACAAGAGGATACGCTCCTCGATATGCAACGTCTTGCACACACGTTTGTGTCAACGAATACGAAAAGGAGTTTGAACATCGAGTTCCACCTCTACCCCTCCGTCAATGATTCAGGCAGTAACTCGGGTGATGAGCGCCCCTATGTTTGTCCCCGGAACCTTATGATTGTTCTAACTCTAAAACCGACGCAAGATGGCTGGAAGTTCAGTTTAGTGGTGTTTGAGTACTTCGGGGAGATCTCTGAAGTTGATGACGATTATGCACCGGTGAATCCGGTATGCGATGGGAAAGTCGTACTTAGAAGGTCTATCCGGTTTGTATGTTGCCGTAAGCACGTTGAACCGGAGTGGCTCACCGGGATAGCTTTAAAGCCGCTGGATGAAGGAGACGATGAGATGGACCAATATCGCCAACTTGTCAAGGCGATGATAAAGTTGTTCGAGAAAAAGAACAACTTATCAATATGTGACCTTGATAAAGAGGCAGAAAACCTGGTGCATAATGACGCAAAGTTTCTAATTGAGAAAGCGAAAAAACTCTGTTGGAAGAAGCATCGAACGCTGTTGGAAGAAGCATCCTAATTAAGTTATACTGCTTCTCCACGTCATTATACTGGTAATAAGTATTAAGACCCCAACGCACCCACATGCAACCACACCCCGTGTGTAAAAAAAAATATCATTTTTTTTAAGGTAATAAGTTTTTTTTAATACTTTTTTGAATTTAATCTATAATTTATATTATATAATTGTTGAATTTCATGAATTAATAAATCATTATTATATTTACAAAACATTTATTTATTATTATAAATATTGAAGCTGATAAAAATATTATATAATAGTATTTGATAATAAATATCGCGATTTAAGACTAGCATATTTATATATTTTTTTAAAGGCTAAATAAAAAAAAATGATTATTTTTATATATATATATTATTTACCGTTGCCATTTTAGGCACATTCCCCAACAATGCGAGCATCACAAATACCACACGAAGTGATGTGGCTTGTTTGCCAATTTTTGGGGTTGAAAAATACTGACTACTGGGGATTTTGGATAGGATTATCTGGTATGTTTTATTACGACAAAACACATCGTGCAATCTTAGATGATGTGAGAAAAAACTATCCACAACTGATAAATAGTAATAATGTTATTAGATTGCATTTTCCTAGACGATTTTGTTTAGTGGAATATATCAGGAAAGATTACACTGTGTTCTTATATTTAGGAATACCGTATATATTATGTAATAAAAAACTGGATGAATGTGATAACTGGAAATGCAAAATGCATCCATCAATCTTGCATTTGAATATTCAAGGTATTTTATGTAATTGTAGTGCTTGTTACAAGATAGTAAACTTCTATACGCGGGACTATAAGTTCACTCCTACATGTTGTGTTGCAATAAACCAAATCGCTAATATGCTTCTACAATGGCGTAAAAACCCAGTATTGAATGAACTACAATGATAACATTTGATTTTTATAATTGATATATTGTTAAAAACTCTTAACTAAAAAAAATCATAAACATACTTTTGCAATGGTATAAAATTTGTTTTTTTTACTTATTATATATTATTTTTGTTATGTCTTTTACACATTTTTTTTTCATTACAAAATCCAATGCATTTTGATACACGTTTAACAGTTTTTTGAATATTAACACGGCCAGATACAACTTCTAACGTAGTTTCAATAATACCAGGCAGTAAATGTTGAAATGTAAAATCCATTACATTATCAAAAGTCATACCAGGCGGAACAACTATACCTTTATCTGTAATAAGCATATAAACAACTATTTGTACTAGTTCTTTTTTATAAACACCTTTATTTTCATCGTTCATTTTTTCTTGTTTTTGAATAGTTTGTACAACAGCCATAAGATTAGTAGTTAGTTGCATAATATCATTAGGTTTTAAATTTAATATATTTTTTTCAATTAACCATTTTTTACCAAAATTGTAAAGTTTAACAACATGTTCTTTGAATTTTGGTTTTGAATTAACAACATGATTATTATTAATAATATCACTAAATTTTGTTAAAACATCAACACTTTTAAGTAAATTATTGGTCTCCATATTATATATAAAATATTTATAATTAATTAAATATTTTTTTTTATATATATTTACACTTTTCAAATTTTAAATGCTTACTTTTATTATAAAAAAAGAAAATAAATTTAATTTTTTTATAATATAATTTTAAATTTATTCTATTTCTTTCTTTAAATAGTTCTGGATTTACACTTTGTAAAATTTAAACGGAAAAGTTTAATATTATATTCACAAAACATTTATTTATTGTTGTAAATATTGAAGCTGAGAAAAATATTATATAATAAATATAGCTATTTAAGGCTAAAATATTGATATAATTTTTTTTTATAGGCTACAAAAAAAAATGCTTATTTACATATTGATTGTAGTTACCGTTGCCATTTTGGCACAAGCCCAAATACTTATGGGTAACTGCTTCTCAGTCAATACCGTGTCTTTCAAAGCCCTCGATGAGGCTTTGTTAATGAAGAATTTCAGTGACCCTGAGGAGCTTGCAAAAAAAATGACAAAAAAATGGCGCTCTCCAAAAGATCCTCCCGCCTATTACCCAGGCGAATCCAGAAAGAAAACACTACAGCGTGAAGCCGCTGAAATACGCATTGGAGAAGCCATGTGCAAAGCGGTTGAACCCTTTGCGCGACGTGCAAAATGGTCGTGTGAAGATAAACTGACTGAAGATGAGATTAGATTTCTCAACAACCTAATCAATGAGCTCAAGAAGCTCGAAACCTCGCATAACATGAAGACAAGCGCGAACGCGAGGTCGATCATCAATAATATCACGTTCAACATGAACGTGATTATAGCAATCCAAAAAGCCGAAAAAGATAAGCGTGACAAGCGCGAACAGAAGAAGATGCTTGATGCCATCACATCAAGGGTGTACCGATAACACACACTGAATCAATCACGCAGTGAACAGAAAAATTTATTTTCAAAAAAAAATTTTTTTTAAATGATAAAAAATTATAATCTCTAAACATAAATATATATAAATTATCTTTATATAATTTTTTTATAATATATTACCACATTTATTTAAATTATATGATAAAAAAAATTATAATCTCTAAACATAAATATATATAAATTATCTTTATATAATTTTTCATAATATATTACCACATTTTTATTTAAATTATATGATTAAAAATTATAATCTCTAAACATAAATATATATAAATTATCTTTATATAATTTTTCATAATATATTACCACATTTATTTAAATTATATGATAATAAAGATATAGCTATTGCTAACCACATTATTTCAAATGAACTTAACAATGCTCCTCTTGATTCACCTACATAACTCAAGCTTATAATTTTAGCTAAAATCACAGCAACTAAAAACCATATTATAAGTAATTGATTAAAATCACTTTCTTCTATATATGATGTATATATAACCCATGCATTTTCTAATACTATTTGAGAAATAACTAAAAAGAGTAACCATTTATAAGCACAACTTGAAATTGATTTATTAACTGTAATATAATAAAGAACTATTCCTGATAATAAATATAATATAGACCACACTAATGAAAATACATATCCCGGAGGTTGCCAATGTGGTTTTGGTTCAGTTTTTTTCGATAAATTATTTCTATTCATTGTAAATAATGATGAAATACTAAATCCCAATATTATTGGAATAAAAATCAATAATATATTCCAATCAGAAAACATTATAAATAAGCTATAAAATTTATAATAAAAAATTAATTATTATTTATTAATTAACAATAAAATATTTATAAATAATAAAGAATTAAAATATATATATATAATTATAATGAATAATAATAAACCATTTCAACCTAAACCAGCTTTTAATGGAAATAAACCACGACAACCATTACCTAAACCACAATTTGTAAAACCACTAAATAATACTATAAATAATAAAGTTAATAATACACGATTTGAATTTAATTATCAACTTTTAAATGATAGATATTTTAAACAAATCTTAAATAGTGATTTAGTTAATAATACCAATTTACTCATTCTTATTTTACTTAACTTTCATATTCTTTATTATTTAATGTCTATATCCAATGATTGCCCGTGTGCTTATGGTTTATCCAAAAATATATTTATTACAATGATTTTAGTTCAAACTATATTAAATATTGTTATATTATTTAAAATTAAAATACATTCAATTATAGTTATTATTTATCTTATTTCATTATGCGCATATTTAGCTTCTGGATTTCTATTTGTTAGTCAAGTAGAAGATGATGTCTCAAATTGCTATTGTGCTCATACTGATACACTTGTTGTTGCCAAATATTTACTCAGAATAATGCTTGTTGTATTAATTTTCTCAATATCAATGATTCTATATAATTATGTAATAACATTAAATTAGTTATTATTTTTTTTTTCTTATAAAAAAATTTGCCATAATTCTCTATATATGTCTAATATATAAAATATTATATAATTTATTGATATTTGATAGATAATTATGGCAAATATCATATATATATATCAGAAGAAGCCTGTTCACAAGCCTTGTAAAAAAAATGCTTATTTACATATTAGTTATATTTACCGTTGCCATTTTGGCACAAGCCCTGATGTTCTCGACCCCCCTGCTTCCGTTGCTCCCGGGTCTCCCCCGGCATTGAAGAAGGATGTTATGAATATACAAGAATATAATATGTTTCAAAAAATACGAGAAAGTTGCGGAGAATTGAATAATAAAACAGATGAAGAAATCATGAATTTGGAACAACTTTCTCTTGAAAGTCTTACTTTCTTTCCTCATGAAATATGTCAATTGACAAATCTGACTGAATTAAATTTTCATAATAATAAGCTAACATGTCTTCCTCCAGAAATA
>Ga0181590_10001696_pt1 | contig 18583 bp, 10 predicted proteins | sample 071ome_34_FD_132446 | JGI IMG/M metagenome (GOLD analysis project Ga0181590, IMG submission 132446) | Coastal salt marsh microbial communities from the Groves Creek Marsh, Skidaway Island, Georgia - 071411BT metaG (megahit assembly) | ecosystem: Environmental > Aquatic > Marine > Intertidal...
AAAGTGAGAGCAGCATATCACGATTTAGTAGACACATTAGGACACGCAGTTCAACTAGACACCTTAGGTATTTCTATGTACAAGCTGGCGATGCGATAGCGTCGCCTTTCCCTTAAGACGCACGGGCAAATGCGTCACCCCCCTCACAACTCTGTCGCCGCCTCCCCAAAGCCAATGAGGCCTAAATAGTCATCTTTGATTGTGGCGATACAGAAAATATCGTTCGCGTCGACACGCATGCCAACGATGCGGACGCGAACTTCGCAATCGCGCTGAATCTTAATCTGCTGGTCGTCGCTAACGTAGCAGTTCTCTCCAGAACTGTCAAACTTCATATCCTCCGTGATGAGCGCGTTCGAAACGAACAGCTGGAGAGGACCAGCCTCGGCAAAGAAACCGAATTTGTTCACCTGAGTCACCACCGCATCTAACACTTCGTTTTTGAACGGTCTAAAGACGACGCAGTCGTACTTGACGTGAAACTTGGCGCGAGCCGTTCCGTCGTCCACGATCGTCCCTTCGCTCACGTGTGCGAGACGCGTCACCATCACGATAAAGCCGTGACGACCAGAACAACTCCCTTCGACCTATCGCGTTAAGCATTTCCACAGTCAGTCGCCCGCACTTGAATCCCGCAGAACGCCAACTCTGGCGACCGATCTCGAAACGCATCCGCCTTAGGGTTGCGTCTCGCGCCTCGCGCGCTCAAATACCCTCCCAGCGTTCGACGCGCATCCACGCGAGCTCCCAAATCGCGTCGCGATCATCACCAACGTACCTCGTGCTTGAGCTTTTCCTCGAGAACCTCGCGCATCCTCGCCCCGAAGTGCCTCGGCTCGAGCGTGATGTTACGCTCGAGCTGCAAGTGGAAAAACATTGCGACTCACGTCGTCGCGTCCTTTCTATCTAGCGTTTCTATCGAGCGTGCGACGACGCGACGAGTCGAGCGATGCTACTCGTCTTTCTGAACGTCCGTCGCGTGAGACGTCCACTTCGTTCGGACGAGACCGGTCGTTTGCGACGAGCGGGCAAGTAAAGCGATCTGCGTGAATTTGCCTCGAATCTTGATCTCTCGAAGTCTCGACCGACTGAGTGGACAAACAGGTAGGCCAAGTCAAATGCCGGTACTCTGATTGGAATTTGACCACACGAGGCGTACGAACGAAATGGAAACGAAGAACGAGCGTGTTTGAGCGTGGTTTGTTATCTTAATTATTGACAACGCGGGTTTGTTATTGCTGTTATAACTTTTATGATTATGTTCGCAGAGGCTCGAGACAGAGCGCTTTGCGCGACTCGACTCGGCTCGAAAAGGGAAGAGACTCAACTTACTCTTCCTCCATTCTCTTTTCCGCGTTTGCAGATTCTGGGAACAGCGCCGAGTATTCAGGGTTGTCGTGGACCCTGTAAGAAACTAAGCCGGACAAAGTTTCGTCGTCGCGTTCGCCTTCGATTTGTTTCTGCTTGGCGACGGTGAAACTGTTGAATTGTACCGGCGCCTTCCACGCCGATTCGACGAACCTGGAGCAGCCGAGCATGAACAGAGCCGTCTTCCCGAGAGCTCGAATGAACGTTTTCACCAGCAAATAGAAGCAATACATGAAGAAGGGTAAGATTTGAATGAAACCATTCAAGCGACGGATGCGTTGATCGATGTCGATTTGAGAGTATCTGTCAATTCGCTCTCTGACAGTCCAGAAGTCCGTCTCTCTTTGTTCATGGATTTGCTCACCGACACCGTTACTAGTGTCGATGAAATACGTCGGAATGTCCCATTGTGAGTAAACCCAGAATCCAAATGCGAAATGCGCCAAACACGCCAACGGTACGTAGTCGAGGAACTGTCGCGCAAGCGTATGATCGTATAGAGCTGGGTATCTGTTGTAACGCAGAAGTAACGTTTTGTCAGCCCAGTATGCAAAGATACAGTAGAGTCCAGCAGCTGGAATCAAAACCGGCGCGGCTGCGCTGAGCACGATCGTCGTGAAGATGACGGTCATCGACTGTCCGTAGCGCTCGGCGAGCGTGAACTTTTGTCGCTGGTACATTCTGTTGAGCTTGTATTGAGTCATGGCGAGGCCACCGAACGTGTAGCGGACAAACTGCCCAAGCCAAGCTTGTACGAGACGAGAAGGGCCGAACCAGGCTGCGTTCACGAACGCTGAAATCATGATGGATTTCATGACACCTGCGTACCAGTCGAGCGTCGTGTCGTCGTAGTTGCCACGGAACAGAAGAGGGAAATCGTCAAGGCCGTTGATTTCCACGTTGACGAGCAACGGTAGCACCAACGCGTTTGTGAGTAGCGTGAAGAATGCGAATCGACTCGTCACTTGCTCGGTTGAAGAGATTGTCTTGTGTCGCTCAAACATCGCAAACTTTGCTGAAGACCATAGCAACATGACGGAGGTGAGCGCGACGACAGAGAGTCGACCAACTTCAAATCCGTAGATTTTAAGCTGATCGTAGTAATAATCCTTACAGACGTTCATGACTTTGCCATTTTCTGTCGCAACTTTGCACATGCAATCGTAGCAAACCTTTGCGGCGCACTCATCTGCGAGTGAATCTGCCAATATGCCGCCCGTCCAGTCGCCGTTGGAATCGGACACCTGGTTCGACACGACTTGCGCAGAAGTATACATTGACAAATCGTAATTCCACATGGCAGACTCGATGAAGTCAGAGCACTGAGCGCCGTTAACATTTTCGCGATACGCCACGTTTGAAAGCATGGCGGTATCAGTCTCGAGAGAGGTTGATGAAATATCCCAGAGTGTCGGACAATATAGGTTTACGTTACCTTCACTGCTGGAGTACAGATCGTCGCAGTTTACGACGTACTCGCCGCTTGACTTCGACCAGTTTGTCGCAAACACGACGAGAATGATGTTTCCGGCGAGCAAAGCAGTAATGGTGACGGTTGTTGACATGCGTCGGAAAAAGTATGACTTCCAGTTAAACTTGGACATGTTCTCCCAAAGGATGTCGGAGGCTTCTCCAGCTTGCTTCACTTTGAGGTAGTAATGTGTGTAACCTTTACCATCTTCGGTGGCTCGTTTGCGAAACTTGGTCTTTTCGCTTCTAAAGATCTGGAAGTATGGGTAGTGATCGTCTTGACACTTCAACTTGGCCGTTTCCTGTTCAAAGGTTACGAATGCGCACACGATCTTGAACTCGCTGTTGACTTTATCGTCAATCTTTTGCTTGATTTCGATAATTTTCTCCTTGACGGTGTAAAACTTCTTCCATAAGCGCTTCACTCGCGTGTTATCCTCGAAACTTTCACCCTTCTTTTTCAGTTTATGCCTCCACGCGCTGAGCTCAGCTTTGATGTGCTCAGCTTGACTGAAGAGGTTGGCGCGTCGCATTTGCAATCGCAGAATCGAGCCGTAAGAGCGCACAAGGACGACGTCCGCTACCGCACCGTAAATTTCAAAGTGTTCCCGAATTTCCTCTTCATTCGTATCAGCCGGTAAGCCGTGCACTTGAAGAGAAAAGTCAGACAACGTGAGAAGCGCTTCGTCGACTCGCACGACAAACTTACGAATGCGGCTCGACAAGTTGGATGCGAGCGCCATGAAAGCAAACACAACCAACACGTCCAACGCAGAGATCAAGGCCATGATGGTGCGCACGTCTGTGCCGAAAACTCGTGCGAATTCGCCCGCGACGGTGATGCCCAACGTTGTTGTCACTTCAGGGTCCACGTCCACTTCAGCCTTTTGTCCAGTGTACACGTAGAAAGCCAGACAGAAGCACAACACGCCTGTAGCCACGATAAAATATCCAGCGAGAGTTTTGAGCTGGGCAAACCACAAGCCGATACCGGGGCCGAGCACTTCCAAGTCGCTCGGCGTGGTGGCCCAAACGGAAAGCTGGCCTCCTTCTTTGTCCAAAATGGCTGTTTCCAGATTCTCGAGACGCGCCAAGTGACGACGAGGCTTTTTGTACGCCGGGATTTTGTCGCTCAACACGGCGTCGTAATAAGAATCCTCCTCGACGGGCTTCCTCGCCTTATCATCGCCGTTCGGGTCTTTGGCGAGAATACCAGTCGGCCCTGTCGGGGCGTTGATGGTGTTGATTCTCGACAGAGATTTTGCCAAGACAGTTGGCTCACCGTTGCGGTACTTCGCGTCTGATGAATCCTCATCGTCGTCGTCACCTTCCGCCTCTTCGTCGATTTCATCGATACGACGGTTGATGGTTGGACTCGCAATCTGTTCCCCGCCCTTCTTCTTCTTCTTTTCGTCCCTCTCTTCCGTCTCCATCTCGACATCGATGTCCGCAATCTTGCGCTGCAACGTCGCCGACCACGTAAACTCTGGCTTTGCCTCGGCGTCCTGCTTCCTCTTCATCGTAAAAGCCTCATCCTCTTCCTCTTCATCGCTCGCGTTCGCCTCTTCCTCCGCACGAATATCTTCAATCTCTTCAATCTTATTCGACTTCATCTTCGCTTCCGCATCCGCCGCCACCGTTTCCGCGTCCAACTTGGTCGCCTCGGTGTCCTGTTTCCGCTCGCGCAACGTGCGATTACGCACGGGCGCCGGCGCCGGCGCCGGCGCTTCGACATCCGCCGCAGCGCCTCCTCGCGTCGTCAGCGTTCGCAAAAGTCCTCCAAACAGTCCAACACCCTGCGGCGCTTGGTCATTCGCGCCCGAAGACATCGTTTACTTCGCGCGCGAACCGGCTCGGAAGCCGGATACGGTTTCGTTGCGCTGTCAGCCGAACGGGACTTCACCGATGGCGACTGTGTCGTTGACGGACCCGCCGCGTCCGTCCGCGAGATGACGTATCGATCGTTGACGTCTTCGTCCGTCTCGCGCGTGAGTCGCTGCGATGCCGAACGCGCGCGGTCGTCGTCGAGCTCTGACGATTGGATCACTCGATCGACTACTGAATTGAACAATCCATCAAGCTGAGTCATCCACCAACGCGCGCGCGGCGAACTTCGCGGCTGGACTCTGTAGAAGTCGGTTCGGGGTGTCGATTCAACTCGGGACGGAGCGATTGATTGATTGATCGATTCGTGTGGGTGAAAATTACAAATTGTGTGTGGACGCGGTGAACGCGCCCGGGGATGGTGGAGACGGACGCGCGTCGAATACACGCTCGAGTCTGCGTCTGCTTCGCTCGGTTGGTTCAGTCTTACTTTACGCTCGAGTCTCCAAAGCGTTGGCGTCTTGAATTTCCCAAGGAGCCTCGCCGACTTCGTAACCGCCGGCGCGGAAGGATCGAAGGTAGTCGAGGACGTAACCCTCCAACGCATGGGGCTTGATGCCGAGGTCGGAGAAGCCGAGGGAGTCTGGTTGCTTGACGTAGTCGCGCTCTTGGGCGTCGATGTAGGAACGCGTCAAACCCACCGGGGTCGGCATCGGAACGGGAACGCGGCGGAGGAGGTACTCGTGCGGGCACGAGAGCGCCTTCATGATGAAGGATGGGATGTACGTCGTCGATCGGCGCGAGCGAGTTGTGCGAAGGACGAGCTTGGCGAGGTCATCCATCGAGTAAACCTTTTCGCCGGCGAGCTCGTACGTGCGCCCGCTCGTGAGCTCGTCGTGTACAATCTGGCGCACCGCCACCGCCACGTCGTCGACAAACACCGGTTGCTGCTTGGAATCACCACCATCGATGAGAGGTACCGCTGGATACTTACGAGAGTGCTCAGCAAAGACATTCAGGAACCTATCTTCGACGCCAACCATCTTCGCCGGGCGAACAATAGTCGCCGAAGGAAACGCCTCGCGAACCGCCGCCTCGCCCGCCGCCTTGGTTCTAAAATACGCGCTCGGGTGGTCCTCCTGCGCCCCCAACGCACTCACGTGAATCAAACGTCGCACCCCGACGTCGGCGCAAATCTCAGCCAATTTCTTCGGAAAAGTCACGTGCACGTCGTCAAACGAAAAGTTACGAGTCTCCCACTCGCGTCCAACCAAGTTGATGACGACGTTACTTCTCTCCACCGCGAATCGAATCGCCTCCTCATCTCGAATGTTATAATCCATCTGCACAATCTGACCGAGATCACCCATCACCTTGAGGTGCTGTCTGTCGTTCTCACCGCATCTCGTCGGCAAAATCATCCTCGATCCGCTCTTCGCGACGTGGTGCGCCACGTACCGACCCAAGAAACCCGTCGCCCCGAAAACCGTACACGTGATACCACTACGACGCGAAACGCAAACGACAACAAACAACGTCAGTCCCCGCGAACACGCACTCAAATTCACAACCGCCATCTTTTCCCCCCTCTCATGACCGCTCTCAAACTTCCATCGAGCGCGCGACCGAAACGCCGTTACGCAAACGCCGAGACGCGATCCGCCTCGAACGCGATCCATCCGCCCGTTCCCGCGTCTCCCGCGTTTTCACCCCCATCCACCGATTCGCTCGCGAAGACGACCGCGCGCGCGAAAACACTCACCTGAACGACGACCGTCCTCCCGGTCCGCTCGCGCCTTGCGTCAGCGTCGGCGGCGGGACTTTGAAATCTTTCGCCGCGCTCCCAGCGGCGTACTCGCGCCTCCGCGTCGTCCAAACCGCCGTCGAAACCGTGGCGTCATCGACGAACGCCCGCGCGATCGCGCGTCGCGCGCCCGTCACCCGTCGCACCGCCGCCGACATCGGTCCCCAAAGTCGTCGTCCGAAGCCGAAGCCGAAGCCGAAGCCGAAGTCGTCGTCGTCGGGTTCTCACGCTCGAGGGTCCATCGGTTCGGTTCGGTTCGGTTCGGTTCGTTTTCTTCGTTCGCCCTCACATGGGAAAGAAAAGGGTTGAGTACATGGTGAGCGAACCCTCGATTCGATGTTGGGGATTCAAGGTACTTAAGTATGAGGTGGCCAAGGAGAGCTTTAGGTGCGACTGACTCACTCATCGTCGAGTCTTCCCGCGAGTGCGAGCGAGCGAGCGAGCGAGTGAATGAATGAATCAACGAATGAACGGATGAAAACTAAACACTAAAACGACTACTCGGCGCGAGTGACTTTTCTCGCGCTCGCGGAAAGACGCTGTGCGCGCCGGCGGATATCATCCGTCTCAGCGTCTGGCTCGAAGCACGGCGTCGGACGAACGCTTGACCGCGGCGGAAAACGCCGCGCGGTCTTCGTCTGGTAAAACCGCGCGTGCGTTCGTGAGCACGGACGCGATTGATTCGAGCTGAGCGGTGGCGCAGCGGACCAGCGCGAGCTCGGCGGAGACGCGGGCGGCGGACGCGGACGCGTCGGGCGTCGCGGCGAACCGCTCCGCCTCCGCCGCGCGCGCGCGTTGACGCTCCTCCCACCCCGACGGTAATCGAGCCGCTCGTCCGTCGCGAGCGCCGCCGTCGTCGTCCTCACCGTCGTCGCCCTCGCCGTCGTCGCCCTTCGACGCGTCGCGCTCCCGCTTTTCGGCGTCTATTCTCGCGAACCAGTGCGCCTGCACTTGCTCGCTGCTCAACCAGGTGCTCGCGTCGGTTCGCGCGTCCCCGACGGCGTACGCCCCGCGAGCGACGAAGTTCGCCGCGACGGCGTCACCGACGGGGAGTTGGTTCGAGCGCTCGCTCCATCCGTACGGGAGTTCCGTCGGCATCGTCGCGTCGGCGCGCGAGGACCTGGCGCCGCGCGCGCGAGGACCCGGCTGATGGTTCGGCGGGTCTGTACTGTGCCGGGTATGTAAACATAATTGTGTCCGTGTCTATTCCGTGGTTCATGAACCGTCATAGTAACCAAAGTGTACATGGTGACGCCACCAGAGTATGCGTACGCACACGTGGACAGCCTGTGCCTCTCGCGATAGCTCGGCGCGCCGAGTCGTCCGAACGCCGACGCGACGGGGGACCGACGTCGGAGGCGATCGATCGAACGCGCGCACCGATCGACGAGGGATTCGCGACGCGACGCGCGAACGCGACGCAGGACGTCAAGGCGAGGGGTCGGTTCGTAAAACGAACCAACAATCCGAAAATCCTCGGAAACGAACGACGAACGCGCTCGGGTTTCGGTCAAGGCGGTGATCACGTGACGCCGCGATGACGACGCGAGGATCGATTGATCGCGCGCGTGGTGGCGATGGCGGTGGGTTCCCGGCGCCGGGGACGCCGAACGCGGGAGGAGGAGGAGGCGCGTCCGGCGAGGTGTTTCCGACGCGTTTCTCGTGGTTGTGCGGAGGGGATAACGTGCACCTGTGCGGGTCGTTTACGAATTGGTTGGAGACGGTACCGATGGCGCAAGAGTTAAACACGGACGGGGGGCGAACGTTTACGGTGGTGTGCGATCTTCCGCCGGGGTATCACCAGTATAAGTTTATCGTCGACGGACAGTGGAGGCACGACGAGAGTCAGGCGTTCATACAAGACCCTTTGGGGAACGTCAACAATTGGTTGTACGTGAAACCGAGCGGTGGACAAACACCCCCGCTGCAGAATGCGCCGACGCAGGCGGAGGTGGTGCCGAGATCTGCACCTATGCCGGTACCAGGAGCTTCAAGAGCGGCGGCGAGCGGTGAGAGCGGCGGTATGGACTGGATGAATGATGGGGGCGGACGAGATGCCGCGACGACCCGTTCGTCTGGGGCTTTGAAGTCGAGAAGGACGAGTATGGATACTAACGGTCCAGGCGCGGCGATGGCTGCGTCGGCGCAGAGCGGAGAGGGTGATACGAGCGGGGCGAGGGTGATGGACTTTTTGCAAAAGCACACCGCATACGAGCTCATCCCTGAGTCAAATAAAGTCGTCGTGTTAGACACAGCGTTACCGGTCCGGCAAGCGTTCCACGCCTTTTATGAGCAAGGCATCTACGCCGCGCCGCTTTGGGACGAGAAGACTCGCGATTTCATCGGATTGCTCAGCGCGGGAGATTTCATAGACATCATGAGACGCCTCACTTCGGCTCTGTCTGATCGCGAGGATCTCACCGACGACGACCTCGACGAGTACAGCATCCAATTCATCCGTGAAGAGTACGAAAGGGAGGGCATCACGATGAAACCACTCATCAGCGTCCGTCCCGAAGACTCGCTGTACCACGTGGCGCTCACCATGACGGAGGCTGGAGTGCACAACGTTCCTGTATTATCCCACGGCTCGGTGTGCCCGGCTGGGGGATCCGCGTCGACTTCTAATACGACAGACTGCCCGCAGTTATTGCATATGACGAACCTCGCGGAGGTTTTGGCGTGCTTGAACAGACACTTTAGAGGCATCCCGAGTGCGCTGCCGTTGTTCTCGCAACCGATCGGCGCTCTTCCCATCGGTACCTGGACCGAGCGCTACGGAGGATCGCGGTCTAAGCCAATTCCTCCGCTCCCAGCCGGCATCGACGAACAATATTTAGTGAAGGAATTGTACCCGATCCGGGCTGTTACACCGAGCGCATCGATTGAGCAAGTGTTCGATGTGTTGCACGGCATTTCGGCGCTGCCGATCGTCAACGAGCACGGAGTCTTGATGGATTTATACGCGCGCGGTGATGTCATTCGCCTGGCAGCGAACAGTGCGTACAGGGCTTCTATAAGTGAGATGAGCGTCGCCCAAGCGCTCGGTGCATTGCGCCCGACGGCTCTCAACGAACAGAATGATCCTTCATCCACGCATTACGGCCGCTTCAGCACGTGCGTCCGAGGCGACACCTTACGCACGGCGTTGGAGATGTTGTCGCTCCCGAACATTCGCCGACTTATAGTCGTCGACCCGGTGACGAAAGTCGTCGAAGGCGTCGTCTCTCTCTCAGACGTTTTCAGCTTTTTGATTGAAAATGCTTAGTAGCTTTCGCTTGTAAACAACTCACACAACTCAACGTTGAACCACCTCACTCTCTAACACGCGGCGCGCGCGACGATCGTCATCGTCGCAGCAAGCAAGATGACCGTCACCACCTTTGCGAGTCTCCGCGTTGACGTTCTGCTGACGTCGTTCAGCAGGCGCACGGCTGCGCACGCGGAAACTTCGGGAGGGGACGCAAGGACGAGCGCCGGTGCTTCGACGCCCTCTACCGACGCGATCGAACTCGTCCGTCTCATTCAAAACGGCGAGTACCGCGCCGTATTAGATCGGCCCATCGTGCGCGCCGCGCTCGGGCTCGACGAGGTCTCTCTCGACGCGTCGACGGACGTTTCGGCGCACTACGCCGCCATCTCGAAAAAAGTGACGGAACGAGCAGCCACCGTCGGTGATGGCGACGACGACGTGTCCATCACGATGCTGTGCGCCGGAGTGGCATCATTGTACGCGTTCGTGCAAGCCACGGTGACTGGACCGCGAACGGCTCGAAGTTCATCGACGCCGTTCGCGCCGGACGCGTCAAAGGAGACGAACGCCACTTGGGACGCATACGCGCGAGAACGTTTATCGTTGGATGGAGAGGATTTAGTCGGGCGTTGCGACATGCCGCAGTACTTATTACTAGCGAGGATATTATTGCTCGACCGATTTGACGCGTCGCTCGAGTGGGTGCGCGCGCTCGATGTACCAGCGCTGACGCTGAAGGGCGCTCGAGCAGCCATGCCGACGGAACTCGGCGTGATGAAGCGTGATTCGCACAACGCCGTTTGTGCGTGGTGGGCGGCCCGAGCCGCTATCACGCACCAACGTACGCTCGCCGGACACTCACCGAGCTTGAGAGGTGCTCTTCTAGGACTTCACTCGTACATCCTCGCCACCTTTGCTCCAGTTCAAATTGAGGGCGCGACGAAGCGCAAGGAGGACGTCGTCGTCGAATCCATGGCGAGACTCGAAGCGTCGCTCATGGAACACCAATACGGGCACGTCGATAGCGCATACATCATGCAACGTGGGGCTGCCGTGGCGCTTGGGGTGCGCCACCAGATTTCGGGTGCTTTAGGTTACAGGACAATTCATCAGCAGGATGCGAAATCGCAGCTCGTGCTCGATGTGGATTTAGAATCGGATGACTGGGGTGACAGCGACGACGAAGGTGAAAACTCCATCAAAGAAGACGAATTAGAGCTGGAAGACAAGTCCCAGGCAATGGCTCGCATCGCGACGGAATTGACTGGATTGAGCGAAGATGGTAGTCAGGTGTTGACGCGACCGCGTTTGTTGGAGGGACAGCTGCCGCCTCGCCAATTACCCGCCGCAGCGCAAGCCATCTTACTTGCTGCAGCCATCACTGTGAGGAAAAAGCAGGCCGACGACGGCTTACGTAGCTATGAAATGGCGCCATACACGGAGTTTGTCGGTGCTCAGGAAAAATCGCAACCCATCATTCGCGCGGCGGCGGCGGTGTTGCGCTCCAGGCACGAACGGGACAGAGCGAGAACGCGAGAGCGCTCACTTTTGATGCTTGAGGATCTCGTTCAAACTTTGGAGAAGCCTGATCCGCCAGTTTCATCGCGAATGCGGTACATCTTCTCTACTTGGTTCCCCCCGGCATCCACCTTGAAGAAGGAGCTCGGCGAGCAGCTCGTGAGCATCGGCATGGTGGGCGCCGCGCTCGATCTCTTTGAGGAGGTTGAGCTGTGGGACTCTCTCATCGTTTGCCTGAGCTTGCTCGGAAAGAAGCAGCAGGCCGCTGATTTAGTCCGACGTCGTCTCGAGGCGGATGACCGCAATCCAAAGCTTTGGTGTGCTCTCGGAGACGCTCTCGATGACGAGCAGCACTACTGGAAAGCGTGGGAGGTGAGCGGCGAACGCAACGCGCGTGCAAGACGTTCGCTCGCTCGTCGAGCCGCTGCGAGAGAAGACTGGGCGTCAGCGGCGGATCACTGGACGGCTGCGCTGAAGATCAATCCACTCTTCCCAGACGGTTGGTTCTCTGGCGGATACGCCTGCTTGAAGTGCGGTAGGACCGATGAGGCGCTCGCGGCTTTCGTCCGCTGCACGCAGATTGACGTGGAGAACGGGCAAGCTTGGAACAACGTCGCGGCATTGAGCATTCGTCTCGGTCGTTTCACCGCTGCACACACGGCACTGTGTGAAGCCATCAAGCACCAGCGAACGAGCTGGCACACGTGGGAAAACCACGCCATGGTGTGCGCCAAGGTGGGTAAGTTTGCCACGAGCGCGTTGGCGTTGATGAAAGTGCTCGAGCTCACGCAAGGAGCTCGCGTGCACATTGAAACGATGCAAACCCTGTTAGAGCGCGTCAAGGAAGCTCGCAAAGATCCGAACGGAGCCAAATGGGTGATCGATGCCGCAAACTGGGAAGCTGATGAGGCGAAACAGATGGACGAGGAGGAGGAATCTTGGGCAAACACAGAGATGGGCGATTTGGCCGCAGACATGCTCTCCGCCTTTTCTGGTATGGATCTACCGACGTTATCATACGCGCCGAAGACAGAGTCTGCGCACCCGTCCGGCATGCCAAGAATTGCTCTCCAACTCGAAGCGGCGTTTGAACAAGTTCTCGTCCGTGCGGCGACCGGCGGGAGCGTAGGCGAACGTAAAGTCCAGGAGACGTCGCAAATATGGGGCTTGATGGCTGAGTTCAAGTCTACCCTAGGCGAGTACGACGAAGCTAGCGAGGCGCGACTAAAGTGCGTCCGAGCTCTCGACTCTTCTGGCTGGCGCAAGGATCTCGAACCATACAACGACTACGCCGAAGCGACGAAATTGATGGTTGAGGGACTGTTGGCGGACATTGAAGCGGGCCGCGGAGGAAATGCGGACAGCGTCCGGCTTCATCTCAAGACCGTCGTCAAGGTTGGAGAGAAGAATGGATTCGAAGAAACCGACGCGTACAACGACATGTCAGCTTTGTTGACCAAGGTTTCTCTCCTTAGCTCTTAGGAAATTGTAAACAGACGCGAAGAACACGATTTTCGAAAGTACATCGGCATTACAAGTGTGTAGTAAATTCTTGGCTGTCATTTCTTTCTGAATACGACGCGGACGAAGTTGGATTTTACTCCATACCGCCGTTTGCGAGATTGAGTAAATAATTCGCAGCCAGTTGTTCGTTCTTATCGCACGCAAGGTACGCCTCGACGCAAATTTCTAATGGGAATCCTAAACCAGCGAGACGGTCAACCGTGTCACGTTCTTCTTGAGAAAGTTCTATTTGCATAGACTCTCCGTCTTCACCACCCTGCAGTTCTGCGACGCCATCGCCATAGTCTGCCATGAGATCACCGATGTTCTCCGGAAGAGGCTCGTTAAGTAGGGCGAGGAACTCTTCCTGGTTGGCGTTGATCAAGTGATACAGTTGCGGATTTTGACGCTGCAATTCAGCGAGCATCGGCTGCAAAATCGCCGGGCTTTGTTGAACCATCGCGCGAATGGCTTGAAACTGCGGATTGTCGCGTAAAAAGTCCAACATCCCGTCGTCCCCGTCACTTTCACCACCCATGTTCGGGATTCCTTCCGGGAAAAGGTTCAGAGCGCCTCCTCCGAGAGCAGCCGAGACGTCGCCTTGCGCAACCGCTCCGGCGTCGTTCGACGCGGTGGCAGCGGGCGCCACAGCAGCCGGCTGCTCCAACGGTTCTGGGATCCCAGTAAGGAGATATTCCACTGCGCGATCAGGGTTGTTAAAGGCCGCGCGAAGCGCCTTCAACACTTGCTCTCTCTCAAACCCCATCGTCATGATTTGCTGAACTGCCGCCTCGAGTTCGGCGCCAGAGACTAAACCAGACCCGCCGCCAGAGGACGGATTCGTCGGCGCCTCCGTCGCGGGTGCCGCCGGTACCAGTGCCGGCGCCGCACTCGCTGGAGCTTCCACCGTCGTGGGCGTCTCCTCCTCTGCCGGTTTCGGCGCCTCTGCCGGTTTCGGCGCCTCCGCCGGTTTCGGCGCCGCCGCCTTGGCCGTCTTTGCCTTTTGCACCATCACGACGACGAATGATTCCTCCGTCACCCCAGCCCCGGTGAGCGTGGCGTCATCACTAAGCACCTTTCCCTTGTGCACTAAAACAATCTTATCCGTTCCTATCGTTTGCGCCTCGCGCACTTTTTCCTTCACTGAACCCACGGCTTCTTCGCCGTCCAGTTCGAGATCAAACTTTTGATTCGTCCTGCGTAGGCGCGAGTGAAAAAGCTCCTTTGTCAGCGTCGATGCAATCTTTTTTCTAAGCGGCTCAGGCTGTCTTCTTCTTCTTTCTCGTCGTGCGAAGTGCGAAGTGCGCGTCGTCCACGTCGTCCGCGTCCGTCACGCGCGCATTTCGATCGATGACTGCACAGAGTGGCCAACACAGAAAAAACCGCGCTTCGCGACGCGGCGAAAAGCAAAGAAAACACCCGGTTCGCGTCGCGCAAGTCGCGGTCGAATCATCGAAAATCACACGCACAGCGTCTTGAACGAAACCTTCATCGTCTCTCGCCTCCTCTCTTCGAAATCACGCGCGACGCTCTGTGATGGGCGGGCGTTTCGTTCGGTGCGCGAGCGAGGGCGCGTCGGTGCCGCGCGACGCGTCGACGACGCGAAGACCCACCGGTTTCATCGATCGATGGTTTTTTTGAATCGATGAAACACATCGATTGAATTTTCAATGCATCGCGCGATTTCATCGATTGAATTTTCAGCGCACTGATATGCGCTCGTCTCGATGCGATGCGATGCGGCGGCGCATTGATGTCGCGACACCCACCATTCGACGACGACGACGATGACGATGGATGAGCGCGACAAAACACCGCCGCGAACGTACGAGGAGGAAGCGAGGTACGTGACGGAGACGACGCCGACGAAACTCACCGTCAATCTCGGGTTCGTTGAAGGCATGCGCGTGCCCGGGGAGGTGTACGTGAATGAAAAACTGCGAGCGCTCGTGTTGGGTGAGCTCGAAACGTTTTGTGAGGCGGGGAAAGAGGGACGCGGGGGGTACTCGCCGGCGTTAAAACAGATTGCGAACGTGGCGGCGTTACCTGGGGTGGTCAAGGCGTCGATCGCGCTGCCAGACGTGCACAGCGGGTACGGGTTCGCCATCGGCAACGTGGCGGCGTTTGACTGCGGGAACGAGGAAGCCATCGTGAGCCCGGGAGGGGTTGGGTTCGATATCAACTGTGGGGTGAGGTTGTTGAGAACGAATTTGACCGAGGCAGAGGTGGGACCAGTGAAGGAGGAGCTGGCGCAGTCGTTGTTTGATCACATTCCGGTGGGCGTTGGTAGTCGCGGTATCATTCCGACGTCTCCGGCAGCGTTGGAAGCGGCGCTGGAGATGGGGATGGATTGGAGTCTTCGGGAAGGGTACGCGTGGGCGGAAGATAAAGAACACACGGAGGAGTACGGGCGGATGCTGAACGCGGATCCGAGCAAGGTGAGCGCTCGGGCAAAGAAGCGCGGCTTGCCGCAAATGGGAACGTTGGGTGCCGGTAACCATTACGCAGAGATTCAAGTCGTCGACGAGATTTTCGATGAGTTTGCGGCAAAAAAGATGGGAATCGATCGCGTCGGCCAGATCTGCATCATGATTCACAGCGGAAGTCGCGGTCTCGGGCATCAGGTGGCTACAGATTCGCTCACCGCGATGGAGGCGGCAATGGAACGAGACGGCATCAAGGTGAACGATAGACAGCTCGCGTGCGCAAGAATCAGCAGTAAAGAGGGACAAGATTATCTCGCCGCGATGGCGTGCGCCGCCAATTACGCCTGGGTCAATCGCTCGAGCATGACGTTTTTGTGTAGACAGGCGTTTGCGAAGATGTTTGGTAAACCGCCAGACGAGCTCGACATGCACGTCGTTTACGACGTCTCGCACAACATTGCGAAATTCGAGGAGCACATGGTTGACGGCGAATTGAAGACGCTCTTGGTTCATCGCAAGGGTAGCACCCGCGCGTTCCCGCCGCATCACCCGCTGATCCCGGTTGACTATCAGTACACCGGACAACCGGTGCTCATTGGCGGCACGATGGGTACGTGTTCTTACATTCTCACGGGTACCGAGAAGGGTATGCAAGACACTTTTGGGTCGACGTGTCACGGAGCAGGTCGTGCGCGCAGTCGGAACAAGTCTCGTCACGTCTTACAGTACGAGGACGTGCTCGCAAAGCTCAAAACAAAGGGTATTGCTATTCGCGTCGCCTCTCCCAAGCTCGTCATGGAGGAGGCGCCAGAATCGTACAAGGACGTCACCGAAGTCGTCAACACGTGCCACGACGCCGGCATCTCCAAAAAGTGTGTCAAGCTTCGACCGATCGCCGTCGTCAAGGGTTAGCCTTTTAATACTAAGTAGTAGCATTTATAGAATTCACAACACTCGCAGCAGTTTGATTGTTTTACGTCATAGCTTCGTCACGCATCCAGTCTCGCCACCATCTCTGCGCACGTCCGCAGCGCCTCTTCTGGATCCATCCGTCTCGCACCAATCGTTGCCTCCACTTTCGGCCGAACCACCCCGTTTTCGCACGCCCAACCCAACGTTGCGCACAGCGCCCTCGCGTCCTCCTCGGACGCGCCCAAGCGTCTCCCCATCCAGTCCAACCCAAACCTCTCGTACGCCACCGCCATGTCATGGCACGCGTCGAATCGTATCTGCTCAATCAAATCCTCCGCCGCCGTCGCGTCTTCGCTCCGAATCCACGCCGTCGAGCGCAGCGTCTCGATCGCGTCGCCGGTATCATCCGTCCAAAGCGCTCGCACGACGCGTTCGAGCGCTGCGAACTCGAGCTTCGCTTCGCTCGAAGACGACGACGACGACGACGCGATCGCGGCTTCGTCGCGCATGAGCGCGAATCGCGCGAGTTCAAGCTCCCCGGCGGTGCAGTGCGCCAGCGCGCGCGTCGTCGTCGACGCCATTTATGTTTGTTAGTTGAGGCTGCGTGTGACGCCAGTGCGCGACTTTGCATTCATGTCAACGCCGACGCCGACGAGGACGCGCGCACCGTCGATCACTCGCGCGCGCGACCGCGTCGGGAGATGTGGACGATATCGACGCGGTGTCGTCCGCGCGGCGGCTTTGAGACGATGCGACGAAGAGCGACGAGGACGAGGACGCGACCGTGAAGGTGATGTTGACCTGGACACGACAACGACGTCGTGCGAGCCGCCGTACCGTCGACGCGTCGTCGTCACCGCCGCGGCAGCGGCGGCGCTCGCGATGTCTCTGTCTCTCGCACTCTCGATGAACGAACCCGCGTGGGCGGGTGGGAACGACGCCGTCCTGGCGGCGCTCGCGAAGCGTCAAACCGCGGAAACCATGACGACGGGCGGCGTCGAAAATAGACTCCAAAGAGACGTCGATGAGGCGGTGCAGGCGAGAACGCTCGCGCTCACCGGGAACTACGACGGCGCAAGGCGGATTCTTCGAGAAGGAAGCTTGTCAAAGCTTCGATTAGACTTGCAGACGACGGCAAAGTTTATCAGAGACAACGCGAACGAGGCGGTGCCGACGCGAGACGTCACACTCGCGTTGGACGCATTCGACGACGCACTCAGAGCCGAGGCGATCAAGGTGGATAACGCGTCGATCGAAGACGTTCGTCGCACCGCCGATGAGCTCATTGAGGTTTTGAAGGGCATCGTCGGTCGAATCGAACGCGCCAGCGCTCTGCCGACGTCGTCGAGCGGTTACTAGACGTGAGCGCGCGAGCGGATATCGCGACTTCGGAACGACTTGGAAGAAGAACGAACCAATGGACGAATGATCACGGATGAATTATTAGCGACTTAGGCATAGACATTGTATTTATTAGAACATTGCCAACGCGATGGACCGGATGGATTCCTTCACCCAGTGAGGCCGAGGTGTCCTCAGTAGTCCACTCGTCACTCGAAGATTATCACGACAACACGCACCATGCTCGCGGCACAAAGCTCGAGCGTTGCGTTCGCGCGCCCAGGCGTGTCACGCGCGTCCACGTCTACAACCACTAGACGCCCCGTCGTCGTCGCTCGCGCGTCGTCGGCTTCAGCGTCTGACTTTTCTCGTAGAAGTGTGCTGCTCACTCCAGCGCTCGTCTCCCTTCTGGGCCTTCCGAACGCCGCGAACGCGCGCGACGGACCGAGTGTTCTCGTCGTCGGATCCACGGGTGCGACTGGAAGACTCGTCGTCGAAGAATTGGCGAAGAGCGGTAAGACTGGACGTCTCGTCGCCGGGGCGAGAAGCGCGGAGAAGGCTGAGTCGCTCGGTCTCGGGACGAGCGCGGACGTCTTGGGTGGCGTCGACGTCACGAAAACGCCGAACGAGCTCGCGGAGACGTTTAAAGGGTTCGATATCATTGTCGTCGCCACTGGGTTCGTTCCGGGGAACCCGTTCAAGATGAACGAGGCGGCGCACGCCGTGGATAACTTGGGAGCGCAACACGTTGCGGATGCGGCTAAAATCGCCGGCGTCAAGCGCGTCGTGCTCATCTCGTCCATTCTCACCAACGGTCCGGGTATGGGCGCCGAAGACACCCCAGGGTACAAGATTACCAACGCGTTCGGTCGCGTGCTCGAGGAAAAGCTCGTGGGTGAAAATTACCTTCGCTCGAGCGGCGTTCCGTGGACCATCGTTCGTCCGGCGGGATTGAAAAACGACGAGCCGCGAGCACCCCTCGTACTCACCGACGGCGACGTCATGACTTCAGGCGAAATTTCTCGCGCTCTCGTGGCAAAGGTCATGGCATACGCTGCCTTCGATCCGTCGTGCGAGGGTAGAATCATCGAGATTGCCGAATCTGGTTCCTTTACCGGAGGCGATCCAGCCGCGGGGAAAAAGTTTTCACTCGACTCGGATCCC
>Ga0181590_10001704_pt1 | contig 18550 bp, 17 predicted proteins | sample 071ome_34_FD_132446 | JGI IMG/M metagenome (GOLD analysis project Ga0181590, IMG submission 132446) | Coastal salt marsh microbial communities from the Groves Creek Marsh, Skidaway Island, Georgia - 071411BT metaG (megahit assembly) | ecosystem: Environmental > Aquatic > Marine > Intertidal...
CCAAAAATGGGCCAGTGACTCCGAGCGGGAACATAATACCTAGGCGTAGCCATTCTGAACCTCCTACTGAGTTCAAATATCCGTATTGGCGGCAGTCTCCGCCTTTTCATAAATTCGATAAGACAGCGACAGGTGATTCACTTCTTCTGGAGCCTTGGCGCTAAGCGTTACCTGTAGAGGCATTCTTAACGTGCTATGGGGCTGAATAACCTGTTCGTTAAAACAAAAACATTCAATCTTAACCAAGTACTGAGCCCATTGGCCGGGAGCAACACTGGGTACTGCCTGTATGACCACTGGATGATCTCTAAAGTTACTGATTTCATAATAGGTGGTGATCATCTCGCCCGCTTTTAATTCAAGCGAAGTGCGCTCTGGGCGAAATTCCCAAGTGTCTTTACTTTGTGGGTCGCTCAAGAACTTAAGCGTCGCCCTCTGAGCACTAACAGCCCCTGTAGATTCACTCAAACCAATTTGAAAATTCTTTCCGTTCAGCCCAGTGATATCGCAAAACACGTCATATAGAGGAACCATGGCAAAACCAAACCCAAACATGGCCACGGGAATAATTGCAATTTTCCATGGCGAGATTTTCTTGGTTGTCATTGATTCCTCCATTCGACTAGCCCCTACTTAACCTGAGGAGGCTCAGCAAACGTGTGGTAAGGAGCCGGGCTTGGAACTGTCCATTCCAGTCCTTCTGCGTCTTCCCATACTTCTTGAGTCGCCGCCTCGCCCTTTCTAAGAATGACAGTCTTCCATAAATTATAGACAAAGATCAGTTGGCTAAATCCAAATAAGAACGCACCCACACTCACGATGGCATTGAAATCAGCGAATTGCAGTGCGTAATCAGGAATACGTCTTGGCATACCGGCAAGGCCTATGAAATGCATAGGGAAGAATGTGATATTCACCGCTACAAAACTCATCCAGAAATGCCACTTGCCTAACGCTTCGTCATACATTCGTCCGCACCATTTGGGCAGCCAAAAGTACACGGCAGCCAAAATACTAAACAAAGCACCCGGCACCAAAACATAATGGAAATGCGCAACCACGAAATAGGTATCGTGGTATTGGAAGTCTGCCGGAGCAATGGCCAGCATCAAACCTGATAGCCCTCCAATGGTGAACAAAACAACAAATGCAATGGCAAAGAGCATCGGTGTCTCAAAGGTCATCGAACCTTTGAACATGGTGGTCACCCAGTTAAAGACCTTCACTCCAGTGGGCACAGCAATGAGCATTGTGCTGTACATAAAGAACAGCTCTCCCACAAGCGGAAGACCCACAGTAAACATATGGTGTGCCCATACGATGAAGCTCAAAATGGCGATGGATGCGGTCGCCCATACCATCGAGGTATAACCGAACAAGGGTTTACGACTGAAGGTCGAAATGATGTGTGACACCACACCAAAGGCTGGCAAGATCATGATGTACACTTCTGGGTGTCCGAAGAACCAGAACACATGCTGGAACATCACTGGATCACCACCACCAGCAGCGTTAAAGAACGACGTGCCAAAGTGAATGTCCATGAGCATCATGGTGACCACGCCAGCTAAGACGGGCATAACGGCAATTAACAGAAACGCCGTGATTAACCATGTCCAAACGAATAAGGGCATTTTCATAAATGTCATACCAGGGGCACGCATGTTGAAAATAGTCACGATGACGTTCACCGCCCCCATAATCGAACTAATTCCCATGATATGAACAGAGAAAATAAAAAAGGTGACACTCGGAGGTGCGTAATCTGTTGATAGTGGCGCATAGAACGTCCAGCCGAAATTGGGTGCTCCACCTTCCATGAACAACGTGGAAAAAAGCATTCCGAACGCAAATGGTAATAGCCAGAATGACCAGTTATTGATCCTTGGCAGCGCCATATCGGGTGCGCCAATCATCATGGGTACCAGCCAATTTGCCAAGCCCACAAAGGCCGGCATAATGGCACCAAACACCATGATGAGGCCGTGCATGGTGGTCATTTGATTAAAAAAGTTTGGGTCCACCAACTGCAACCCCGGTTCGAACAACTCAGCTCGAATCACGAAGGCCATGACACCACCCACTAACAGTGCGGCCAATGCCAGCAATAGGTACATGGTGCCGATGTCTTTGTGGTTGGTAGTATAAACCCAGCGAAGGAATCCTTTATCTGGGCCGTGATGATGATCTGCTGCATGCTCTGACATAATCTCGCCCCTCTATTTATTATTGTCTTTGAAAGCTTTGATTTGTTTTGGAGTAGCAAAGTCGCCTTTACTGTTACCCCAAGCGTTACGTTCATAGGTCACGACAGATGCGATATCACTCACGCTTAATTGACCTCCAAACGCGGCCATCGCCGTACCTTTTTTACCGTTTACCACAATGTCGATGTGCTTAGTGATATCACCCAACGCGATGGCACTGTCCTTAAGCGCAGGGAACACCGGTGGCATACCGCTGCCATCCACCTTATGACAGGCAGCACAATAGGTTTTGTAAACAGCTTCGCCCTGAGCCATCAATTCATCAAAGCTCATGTCCCGTACTTCACGTGCTGCTGCTTGAAGTTTTGATTGCTCTGTAATCCAGCTATCGAATTCTTCTTTTGGAACGGCTTTAACAACAACTGGCATATAACCATGACCCGCGCCGCACAATTCTGTGCATTGCCCGCGATAAATCCCTGGCTCTTCGATTTTGGTCCATGCTTCGTTAATAAATCCTGGGATAGTGTCCTTCTTAACGGCAAGATCGGGTACCCACCAAGAATGAATCACATCTTCAGCAGTCAATAAGAAACGAACTTTTGTTCCAACTGGCAATACCAGAGGGTTATCCACCTCTAGCAAATAGTTTTCGCCTTTTTCTTGTTGGTTTTCAATTTGTTCTTGAGTCGTAGATAGGTTGGAAAAGAAGTCCACCTGTTCATTGACATAGGTATAACGCCATTTCCATTGATACCCCGTTATTTGTACGTCTAACTCTGCGTCAGAGTGATCGTACATATCAATTAAGGTGCTGGTGGCAGGAACCGCCATCCCAACCAAAATAAGTAACGGAATTAACGTCCAAATGATTTCAACAGTGGTGCTTTCGTGAAAGTTTGACGCTTTCGCGCCGCGACTTTTGCGATGGTAAACAATGCTATAGAGCATCACACCAAATACAATGACAGCAATCACAACACAAATATAAAAAATGGTCATGTGCAAGTCGTGCACCTGATGGCTAACACTCGTTACCCCTTTCGGAACATTGAGTCCCCAGTCTGCCAATGCAGAAAAGGTTGCAGTCATTAAGAGTAAAGCGGATACAGCAGAAATTCCCACTCTGTTCATGGGACCCCCTCAGGCTGGATGTGGATAAGAGCTAGACGCCTTGATCGATTTCATCCTAATTGTGGCTTTACCACATACCGCTAGGTACTGCGTAAGAGATTAAGGGTTTTGCCCTCTTAATTATTGTTATTTACTCATTGAGTATAACAACGCTATTAAAAAGCAAAAGACTACAAAGAACGTGAATCGCGCCATTTTTGGTTAGCTTTCGCCAACTTAATAGACACCTGTTTCCAAATCTACGCCAAGTACGCCAACTTTGTAACACCCACAAAAGTTGGTTCCATTTATGCAGGTATCAATAAGAAGCCTATCTCACGGATCAACCTTTGTTCGTAGTTACATCACAAACAACCATTAATCATTCGACCCCAATTTTTTGAAAGCCCTGTCATTAATCTTCGTATCAATCCCGCTGTTAACTTTGTCACTAATTCTTTTTTTCTAATGGAAATGGGGAATTTTATTTCTGCCTTTTGTGACTACTTAGCAGTATGATATTCCCCATCTGAGGAATAAAGTCATGAGCAGAACCCCCGGTCGTCCCACAGGGTCGAATGATACTCGACAAAATTTAATCGACGTCGCTCGCAATTGCTTTGTGCACGAACCCTATGGCCAAGTATCGGCAAGGAAAATCGCCAAAGAGGCAAACGTCGATGCCGCCTTGATTCGTTATTACTTCAAAAGTAAAGCCGGTTTGTTTGAGGCCATGGTGAAAGAAACGGTGGAGCCTATGGTGGTGGCCGTTCAGGCCTTGATTGAGCACCCCGAGCAACATGACCCATCACAAATTACCCACCTGTATTATAAAACCATTGTGAAAAAGCATCCTGATATGCCGCGCATGATCGTTAGAATTCTCAGTAATCCCAGCGACACCGAGCCTTTTACCATTGTATTTGGCGTACTCTCTCAGACAATTAAGAAGGTTCAAAAGTGGATCGAAACCGCATTGAGTCAACACCGGGCCAGCATTCGTGATGACATTGACCCCATGCTCGCGCAATTATCCTTTATTAGCCTCACTATTTTTCCGTTGATTGCACCTCCCATCATGGTGGAAAAATTTGGTTTTAAGCCAACGCCTATGCACTTAGAAAAATTAGCCGAACATAATCGCAAAGTACTCTCCCATGGAATACTTGCTTCACAATCAGAGAAGCCCTCCTCATGAAACATTGGTTTTTAATCCTAATCGCATCACTACTTACTGCCTGTGATAACAGCGACACAAGCACCGCTTTGGGTACGTTGGAACGAGACAGAATGACATTAACCAGCCCCGCTAACGAAGTCATTGATTCCATACTCGTACAGGAAGGTGACCGGGTAGAAAAGGGGCAGCTGTTGCTCACTTTCGACGACACGACTGCGAAAGCTCATGTCACAAGCGCACTTGCTCAGTTAGAACAAACCAAGGCGAAATTAAGCGAGCTTAAAACAGGCGTTCGGTCTGAAACGATTTTCCAGGTTGAAGCACAGGTGAGAGGCGCTAAGTCCGCTTGGGCAGAAGCAGATCAGCAATTTAATCGGACCAAGTCACTGCTAAAGCAAAACCTGACGGGCGAAGCCGAGATGGATGGCGCAAAAGCAAGAAGAGATACGGCAAAAGCCCATTACCAACAATTGCTAGAACAACTCAATGAGCTTAAAAATGGCACCCGACCTGAACAGATTGAACAGGCAGTTCAAGCTGTCACGATGGCAAAAGCAAATGTCACCATTGCCGAAAAGAACCTAGAGAACCTTTCATTGCGAGCACCTCAAAGCGCCCTGATTGACGCCCTGCCTTGGCATGTGGGCGACCGCGTTGCAGCAGGGATCACCACCATCACACTACTGGCTACCAACCAGCCTTACGCCAGGGTTTATTTGCCTGCAAACAAGTTAAAAAGCATTGCCACTGGCGACACACTTGAGGTTAACATCGACGGTTTACAAACGCCCGTGTTAGGCAACTTAGCTCACGTGAGAGCTCAGCCAAGCTTTACCCCATACTTTTCATTAAGCGAACAAGACCGAGATGCGTTGATGTACCTCAGTGAGATTCACTTCGAAGGAAAATACGCAAATATGATCGTCAATGTACCCAGTGGTCGAGCATTAGAAGTGGTATTGCCGTAATGAGAAAAAGTATTGAAACACCCACGGATTCTAAAAACCCAGTCATTCAAACGGTCGGAATGACTCGCCGCTTCGGCGAGGCCACCGCAGTAAATCAGGTTGATCTCAATATTCAAAAAGGCATGATCTATGGTTTCCTTGGCCCAAATGGCTGTGGAAAGTCCACTTCTATACGCATGCTTACCGGCCTGCTATTGCCCTCCCAGGGACAAATTTCCGTTTTGGGGTATAAGCTCCCAGAAGAAGCTGAGTTGCTGCGACCTAAAATTGGCTACATGACACAAAAATTTTCTCTATACGATAATTTGTCAGTGGAAGAAAACCTAAATTTTGTGAGCCAGATTTATGGTTTATCAAAACAGTCCGCTCATACTCGTAAAGAAGAGCTACTGCATCTATATAACTTAAACCAGTATCGATCTCGTATGGCAGGCTCACTCAGTGGGGGACAAAAACAGCGCCTAGCACTGGCAGCCGCAACACTTCATAAACCTGAATTACTTTTTTTAGATGAACCCACTTCGGCCGTTGACCCAGAAAATCGTAGAGACTTCTGGGAGCATTTATTTGATTTAAGTAATGCAGGCACAACCATACTGGTATCCACCCATTATATGGATGAGGCGGAACGCTGCCATGCCTTGGCCATTTTAGAAAAAGGCGTCAAACGCGCTGATGGCACACCACAGGCACTAATGGACAACATGGGGGCAAATGTGGTCGAGCTATCTGGCCCGCACTTGCGAGAACTGAAATCAAAACTGCTGCTAAGTGATGATGTCGTATCAGCCGCTCAATTGGGCACTCGACTAAGAGTCTTGATTAGAGACCATATACCAAAACCTGAGAAATGGATTCTGAACCTCGCACCGCAATGTGAAGCGGAATCGGTTCGTCCAAGTCTTGAAGATGTCTTTGTCATGGCCACCGGCCATCATCATGATGAGCCTGCCATAACTGAGGTGGGACATGTTCAATAGCTTGCAGCGTGTATCTGCCATCGTGAGAAAAGAACTCATTCAACTTTCCCGTGATCGAATGACCTTTGGCATGATCGTGATGATTCCACTCATTCAATTGATCTTATTTGGCTACGCGATTAACACCGATGTACGTCAACTGCCAGTAGGTCTGTTGGATTTAAATCAAACGAGTCAAAGCCGGTATCTCACTCAAGCCGTTGAGGCAACCAACGCAGTGCGTATCCAATACGTCTACTACTCTTTGCAAGAGGCAGAGAATGCCTTGACCCAAGGTGAAACGAAAGCCGTGTTGCATATACCCGCCGATCTTGGACAACGCCTCGCCTTACACCCAAATTACCCTGGAAACGCAGGCAGAAGAGCCAATTGGAGCCAGCCCTCTCCGATATTGCCTGTGGCACAATGGCTCGTCGATGGCTCAGACACCATGGTCACAGCAGCGCTCAAGTCCCTACGCGCCATGCCTCTTTCAGAAATCGCTAATCAGTTTGTTCGCCAACCGGTCGCTTCGTTTGAAATTGTTCAGTATTTCAATCCAGAACAACGCAGCGCTGTGAATGTCGTACCAGGTTTATTGGCCATCATCCTGACCATGACTATGATCATGTTCACCGCGGCGGCTATCGTGCGAGAACGAGAGCAAGGCAACATGGAATTTTTAATCACTACGCCTGTACATCCCATGGAACTCATGCTGGGTAAAATCGTTCCCTATGTTATTGTGGGGCTTATTCAAATTGCCATTATCCTCGGTATGGGACACCTGCTGTTTGCGGTTCCTGTGCGAGGCGGGTTATTGACACTTTTAGCGGCGGCGCTGCTGTTTATTTTTGCCAGTTTGACCATTGGTTTAATTATTTCAACGGTGGCTAAGACACAGCTTCAAGCCATGCAAATGACCGTGTTCATATTGATGCCTTCAATTCTTCTATCGGGGTTCATGTTTCCATTTGAGGCCATGCCCGCACCGGCTCAATGGATAGCCGAAGCGCTGCCCGCAACCCATTTCATTCGCTTAATTCGAGGCATTGTTCTTAGAGATGCCAGCCTCACGGGACAAACCTTTGATATGGTTTGGTTGCTAGGATTTACTATTATTGGATTAATATTCGCTTCCATACGGTTCAAAAAGCGATTGGATTAATCATCCCTTCATTGAATCGAAAGCCATCTATACTCAAATTAAACCCGTCGCCGACATAGGATATGGATATGACGATTAAAGTGGGTATAAACGGATTTGGCCGAATCGGGCGACTGGCATTAAGAGCCTGCCTAGAACAACACCATAATGTAGAGGTGGTCGCCATTAACGATGTAATGGACGCCCAATATATGGCCTACCTACTCAAATACGATTCAACTCATGGGCAATTTGATGGCCAGATTGATGTGGCCGATGACAAGCTAATCGTAAACGGGCACATCATTTGTGTCTCTCAGCAGCGCGCTCCAACGGATTGCCCTTGGGGCAAACTCAATTGCGATGTTGTAATAGAAAGCACAGGTCTGTTTACAACGCGAGAAGGCGCTCAGGGTCATATCAATGCAGGTGCCAAAAAAGTCATCATCAGTGCACCTTCAAGCGATGCCCCCATGTATGTCATGGGCGTGAATCACGAAACCTACAGCCCAGATCAAACCATCATATCCAACGCAAGCTGCACCACAAATTGTCTTGCGCCCATCGCAAAGGTATTGCATGACCGTTTCGGAATTGAAGAAGGACTCATGACCACGGTGCATGCTGTCACCGCTAGCCAGCGAACCGTCGACAGTGCCATTCCCAGTGACTGGCGCGGCGCACGCACCATGGGCAACAACATCATTCCCAGTTCCACCGGCGCGGCTAAAGCCGTGGGTAAAGTCATACCCGAACTAAGCGGCAAACTCACCGGCATGTCGTTTCGTGTACCCACTACAGATGTTTCCGTCGTGGATTTAACCGTACGCCTAAAACAACCTGCTGACTATGAAACGGTAAAAAATGCCATGCGCGAAGCCAGTGAACAACAGTTAAAAGGCATAATGCAATACACCGAAGACGCCGTCGTTAGCAGTGATTTTTTGCATAATCCCCATAGCGCAATTTTTGATGCCAGCGCGGGCATTCCATTGAACGATCACTTCATGAAACTCATTGCTTGGTACGACAATGAATGGGGGTATGCGAATCGTTTGGTGGATATGGTGGAGTGGATCAACTCCTAAACTGTCCATTAATGACTAACCGCATCCATTTTGATATTCTTCAATACTAAAATAATAAAAGATGCAGACCCATGAAATATGCAAAAATTCTAGCCGCAACTCTAGTGCTTACTGGCTGTGGTTCAGATTCCAGTAATACTATTCCAGGACAATTCGTAGGAATATGGCAGCTGAATTCAGAAAGCCAACCCAGCAATCGGTACTTACTTATAAAGTCTGACGGGACGTTCGGCCGATATATTTATGGGAGTAATCTAGATAACTGTTACGATCTTTTTGATACTGCCACTATCTCTCTCATTGAAGGAAATACCTATTCTTATACGTTCCAAGATTTTTCTGCGACTTTCAATATGCAAATAACAGATATAAATCAGCTCCGGCTAACTGGAACATTTGAATCTATGGATTTTGATGATTATTACAATGCAACCGATTTATTAGAGAGCGATTTAGAGCCCCGATGCGATTAAAAAAACCGGCGAAAGCCGGTTTTCCTTTTGTTGCCACAAATTACCCATCTTAGCTTAAGTTCTTTTCACAAAGTGTCGAGTGCAGTCCCAAGATCACATTGACTACACATATTCATTGTAATAGTTTGCCTCGTTTATCAAGTAGGCAATGGATGCAAGATGAGATTTTGTTTTTACTTATTCATGTTATTTCTTCTAGCTGGATGCGGCTCCGAGTCGAACACCTCTGTACCAAAACAATACACGGGGGTTTGGTCAGGTGAACAATCTATTAATCAAGTATTAAATGAAAGATATATCCTAATTGAAGGGAATGGAACGATAACCTATTACGACTATTTAGGCGATTCTTACGATCAAGGTCAAAATTGTTTTATCATAACGAAACAAGCTAATTTAGCACCTATCGAAGGTAATATATTTGAATATATCGATAGTGGGAACGTATCCTGGGTTAAACTATCAATCACAGACAACATCCTGAGTTTCTTACTAGGGGATGTTGGTTCAACGTTTGACAGCAGTGGATCTTTTGGAATCGTCTATAAATATAAGTCAACAAATACAAATAAATCTGATTTAACACCGTTATGCCAGGCATAAAAAAACCGGCTTACGCCGGTTTTTTTATGGAGCCGTGGCCGTCACCGTATTGGGTTCAGATGGGTTTTCGACCACGCTTTGCGTCGTCACATCGTATACCGTGACCAAATTAGATTTGCCCGTGATGACCAGTGTCGTGATCACAGTTTCGAGATTTCCTGCCACCGACACATCATTGCTATCAGAAGAAATGGTCAAGCGATCGATTAATGTGTCTTCTTCAATAATGATCGAGTTACCACCTGCTTTTACATATATTTCAGACACGTCGCCACGTATCGTGATGTTATTGCCTGTACCGGTAATTGACACGTTGACCTGTTCCTCTTCGTCGATGGTGACCGAGGTATCATCCGTGCTAGAAACAACGATGGTATCGAGTTCGCCATCGTCTTCTTTATCGATACCTAGCTGACAGCCCACCAAAGGAAATGCCGCTAACAATACCCATATCCATTTATTCATATTTAAAACCTATCTAATAACAAAGCGGCCGAAGCCGCTTTAACATATGACCAATCGTTACTCGTCGTCCTTACGAATGACTTCGATGGCGCTCACGTTCTGGAAGCCCCTAGGCAATTTGTTACCGCGACGCCCACGCTCACCTTGATAATGCTCAAGGTCTGCGAACTTCATCTTCACATGGCGTTTACCAGAGTGGACGATCAACATATCGCCTTCTTTCAATAACGACACGCCCACCATGGTTTCGGTTCCACCGGTACCCAGATTAATGATCTTGTTACCCTTGCCCTTTGCCATGACAGGCAAATCAGCCACAGGGAACGTTAATAAGCGGCCTTCATTGCTCACCGCGACTACCCAATCTTGTTGAATGTCCGATACTTTTACCGGCTGATGAATCGCTTTGTCCGCTGGTTTGTTTAATAGCGCCTTGCCTGCCTTGTTCTTGCTAAGCATATCTTCGTAGCTGGAAATAAAGCCATAACCTGCTTCACTCGCCACCAAATACTGATCTTTATTCGTGCCCACCAACATGGTTGAAATGGTAGCGCCAGCAGCCAAATTAATGGAACCCGTTACCGGTTCACCATAGCCCCTTGCACCGGGCAAACCATGAATATTAATGCTGTATGAGCGCCCTGTACTATCCAGGAACACGGCTTGTTGATTGGTTTTCGCATTCGCCTGAACTAAGAAATTATCCCCCGATTTGTATTGCAGGGTGGTGCCGTCCACATCGAAGCCTTTCGCTGCGCGAATCCAACCTTTTTCAGACAACACAACGGTAACAGGGTCCGCACCCATAAGATCGGTTTCAGCCAGTGCTTTGGCTTCTTGACGAATCACGATAGGCGAGCGACGCTCGTCGCCATAGGCTTCCGCGTCCGCTGTGATTTCCTTTTTAACCAAGGTTTTCATTCTGCGTTCAGAGCCCAGAGTTTTCTCTAATTGCTCACGCTCTTTCGCTAGTTCGTCTTGTTCGCCACGGATTTTCATTTCTTCCAATTTGGCTAAGTGACGTAACTTTAATTCTAGAATGGCTTCGGCTTGCTTATCGCTCAGACCAAACCGAGACATTAATTCCGCCTTCGGTTCATCATAAGTACGAATGATGTCGATCACTTCATCGATGTTTAAAAAAGCCACCAATAAACCATCAAGGATGTGCAAACGCGCAATGACTTTATCTAAACGGAATTGCAAACGACGGCGAACCGTTTCAACACGATACTGAAGCCATTCATTGACGATCATGCTCAAGTTTTTCACTTGAGGAAGACCATCGATACCAATCATGTTCATGTTTACCCGGTAATTCTTCTCGAGATCCGTGGTGGCGAACAAATGATTCATCAATTGATTAACATCGACCCGATTAGACTTAGGCGTGATCACTAAGCGAGTTGGATTTTCATGATCCGACTCATCTCTGAGATCCGTCACCATAGGCAGCTTTTTCTTCTGCATTTGATCCGCGATTTGCTCAAGAACCTTTGCCCCTGAACACTGGTGAGGTAAAGCCGTAATAATCACGTCACCATCTTCCATGGTGTACACCGCACGCATTTTTACCGAGCCACGTCCGGTTTCATAAATTTTCTGAAGGTCCGGTTTAGGCGTAATAATCTCAGCATCCGTTGGGAAATCCGGACCCGGAATGAATTGCATAAGTTCTTCGGTAGTGGCCTTCGGATTGTCGATGGCGTGAATACAGGCATTGGCCACTTCTTTAAGATTATGAGGTGGGATATCCGTGGCCATACCCACGGCAATCCCCGTGGTACCGTTCAATAACAGGTTAGGGAGTCGTGCAGGCAAGGTGACAGGCTCGTCGATAGAGCCATCAAAGTTTGGCTGCCAATCCACGGTACCCTGACCTAACTCACCTAATAGCACATCGGCATATTTCGTTAGTTTGGATTCTGTATAACGCATGGCCGCAAACGATTTAGGGTCGTCCGGCGAGCCCCAGTTACCTTGGCCATCCACCAGCGGATAACGGTACGAGAACGGCTGAGCCATTAACACCATGGCTTCGTAACAGGCGCTGTCACCGTGTGGGTGAAACTTACCTAACACATCACCCACGGTACGAGCTGATTTTTTATATTTGGCCGTGTTTTTTAAACCCAGCTCACTCATGGCGTAAGTGATACGACGTTGCACTGGCTTTAAACCGTCGCCAATGTGCGGTAAGGCACGGTCCATGATGACGTACATGGAATAATTCAAGTACGCGTTTTCTGTATATTCTCTCAGGCTTTGACGTTCAATTCCGTCTTCGCCGATTACAATGTCATTCATACTGACTCCAACTAAAAGCCGGTAGGCTTTTAAGAATCTTTCTAATTTCTGTTTTTAATTTTTCAGAGGTGCGCCTATGCAACCTCTTACATTATTTTCTTTTACACCGTCACGAACACAGTCGGTGCTCATTTAAATCTCGGCCAGGTTACCCTTCTCTTCTAGCCAGTTCTTACGATCGCTGGCTCGCTTCTTGGCCAAAAGCATATCCATGACTTCATGAGTGCCATCGCCCGGCTCCAGTGTTAACTGCACTAAGCGTCTGGTATCCGGATCCATGGTGGTTTCTCGCAACTGCATTGGGTTCATCTCACCCAACCCTTTAAAGCGCTGCACACCCACCTTGCCTCGTTTCTTTTCCGCCTTGATGCGATCGAGTACGCCTTCTTTTTCGGCTTCATCTAAGGCGTAATAAACATCCTTACCCACATCGATCCGATATAAAGGCGGCATGGCCACAAACACATGCCCTTCTGCCACCAACTTAGGGAAATGACGAACAAACAAAGCACAGAGCAGTGTAGCAATGTGCAAGCCATCGCTATCCGCATCCGCCAGAATACATACCTTGCCATAACGTAAATTGGTTAAATCATCAGACGCGGGGTCAATACCCAATGCCACGGAAATATCGTGAATTTCTTGGCTGGCCAAGACTTCTCCGCTTTCCACTTCCCAACTATTTAGGATTTTACCCCGTAGTGGCATGATGGCCTGATTCTCACGATTCCGAGCCTGCTTGGCAGAGCCACCCGCTGAATCCCCTTCCACCAAAAAGATTTCGCCGGCCATTGGGTCGCTCGAAGCACAGTCGGCCAATTTACCTGGCAGTGCTGGGCCCTGAGTGACTTTTTTCCGCACAACCTTTTTCGCACTACGCATGCGGCGCTGGGCGTTACTAATCACCATTTCAGCAATGGCTTCGCCCATGGCACTGTGTTCGTTTAACCACAAACTAAAGCTGTCTTTCACCACACCAGAAACGAATGCGGCGGCTTCTCGTGAAGACAAGCGCTCTTTAGTTTGTCCGCTGAATTGAGGATCAGCCAATTTTGCGCTCAGTACATACGCGACCTTATCCCAAACGTCATCGGGTGTAAGCTTAACGCCTCTGGGTAATAGATTGCGGAATTCGCAAAATTCACGCAGGGCTTCTAACAAGCCCGTACGCAAACCGTTTACATGGGTACCACCTTGAGCCGTTGGAATCAGGTTTACATATGACTCCATTAATTGTTCACCGCCTTCTGGTAGCCATTGAACGGCCCAGTCCACAGCCTCACGTTCAGACGCCAGTGATCCGACAAATGGCTCAGCAGGCATCACTTCATAGCCTTTTGTCGCATCCACCAAATAGTCAACTAAGCCATCTTCGTAATACCACTCTGCGTTATCTTCTGAGCTGCCGTGGTGTATAAATTCAATTCGCAGGCCTGGACATAAAACCGCTTTCGCGCGCAGAACGTGCTTTAGACGAATCACAGAAAACTTATGACTATCGAAATATTGGGGATCGGGTAAGAACCTTACTGACGTACCGGTATCCTTTTTCTTTTTGGTATCACCGATGCGTTCTAGCTCAATGGCTTTTTCACCATCCTTAAACGCAATTCGGTAAATGCCACCATCGCGCTTGATCGTCACTTCGAGCGCTTTAGACAAGGCATTTACAACCGACACACCCACACCGTGTAGGCCACCTGAAAACTGGTAGTTATCGTTCGAAAACTTACCACCCGCATGCAGCTTGGTCAGAATTAATTCCACACCGCTGACGCCGTGTTCAGGGTGAATATCGGTGGGCATACCTCGACCATTATCGGAGACGCAAAGGGACTGGTCTTTAAAGAGCTCGATGGTGATGTGATTACAATGGCCCGCCAAGGCCTCATCCACCGAGTTATCGATGACTTCTTGCGCTAAATGGTTAGGACGGTTTGTTTCGGTGTACATCCCCGGACGCTTGCGCACCGGGTCAAGGCCACTTAGGACCTCAATCGACTGGGCTGTATAGTTCTTACTCATACAATCTACATTACTGACAATTAACTGGTTTTAAAAAAGAACGCGACTCTGCCTATCCGCGCTCGTAGTGCCCTATGGCAAAATTCATAATAGTGGGCAATCGAAGCTCATAGTCATCATAGCTATGGTTGCCTCCTGCATCGATGACGCAGGGCCCCTTTTGATACTTCATAATCGCTTGGGTAGCGTCCAAGGTCTCGTCTTGGGTCTTCACCAACAAAAGGTGATGCTTTGGAAACCTTAGCGGTGCCACATCTAAGGCTTTTAACTCCGACAGGTACTCGTTTGTCACAACAAACCTTGTGTCATCGTACATGTTTTGGTTTTCCCCAAGATAGTCTGTTAACAACTCATAGGGGCGCACGGCGGGATTAATCAGCGCCGCCCGACCACCAAAATGCTCAGCCAAATAACTTGCGTAATAACCACCTAAAGAGCTTCCAATCACCAAGCAGTGCTCAGGCCCCACCTCATCGATCATTTGCTCATAGATAAATTGAGCTTTCTCAATCGCAAGTTTCGGTTCGGGCGGCAATTGGGGGATATGCAGGTGTTGAGCGACATCGTGCTGAGCAAAGAAACTCAGAGTCTGTTGAGCCTTCACCGAGCTTGGCCCACTACGAAATCCGTGAAGGTATAGGCACCGCAGCTGATCTAGAACCATTCGCCCCCTTCCCTATCTCTTTGACATTATTCTCGTTATGGGGGCAAGCATACTCGCAGCATGGCAAAGCCTGCAAGCCCAAGGCGGCCAGAATACCTGAGGTGCTCACAAACCGGGCATAAAAAAACCCGCTTGATGGGACTATGTACCAAGCGGGTCATTAACATCCCTTTGCAAAGCTCAGGGATCAAGGGACAAGGAAAAAACCTTCAATTCGTGCAAACTCAAATCAGTTTTGGAGCCAGCTATTCACTTCGTCAATATCAGCAGAAGAAAGTTCCCCTACCGCCTGACGGAATTTCAATAAATTCACGACATAATCATAACGAGCCGCTGCATAATTGAATTGCGCACCAAACACCGCGCGCTGAGCGGTTAATACTTCTACGATGTTACGAGTACCTACCTCATAGCCCGTCTGAGTCGCTTCCATGGCACTTTGTGCCGAAACCATGGCTTGTTTACGCGCTTTAACTCGGGCGATATCGGCTTCTAGTGTGCGGTATAAGTTACGTACTGTTAGGCTGGTTCCACGCTGAGCAGCCTCTAGGCCTTTCTCTGCAGCTTGGCGGTTGTAGTAGGCTTCTTTTTGGCCAGCCCAAGTAGCACCACCAGAAAAGATCGGCATACTCAATTGCACACCCACATAGGTCGAGGTCACTTCTGCACCTTGCGTAGTGGCACTGGTTTCATCTTCTGAAACCGCGTAGCTGCCGATCAGGTTCACAGATGGTAAATGTGCAGACACTTTAGACTTGTGCTGACGCTGAGCCGCTAATTGGTTCTTTTGCGCTATCAATACATCGAGGTTTTGACCCAGGGCTTTTTGCTCCCAGTGAGTGCGATCCGCTGGGGCTGGACCAACAAGCGGGATTTGCTCTTTCAGAGGATTAATACGGTCGTAGCGCTCACCCGTCAACACAGCTAACGCCTCGTAGGCGATGTCGAGCTGAGTTTCCGCAGTGATGAGATCCACCATGGCGCTGTCATATTGAGCTTGTGCTTCGTGCACATCGGTGATGGCAATTAGGCCCACTTTAAAGCGCTGTTCTGTTTGCTCTAGCTGACGCTTCACTGCGGCCTCGGTCGCTTTCGCAGCGGCCAGTCCAGCATTGGCACGTAATACGTTGAAATAGGCTTCAGCAACACGCACCACAACATCCTGCTCAGCCTGACGGGCCTGCAGTTCGGCTGCGTCAGTGGCAGCACTTGCTGCGCCGTAACCATACCAAGATTCAGGAGCCAATAGCGGTTGCGCAAGCGTCACGCCATAAGAAGTCTTATCCCCTTCGGTTTCGTTGCTGCCCACTTCAACATTAACGGTACCCGTTTCGGCAGTGAGCGTAACCGTAGGCATAATGGCTTGACCTGCTAGCCCTTGGGCTTGCGCACCGGCGTTGGCTGCGGCAAGCTCAGCCGCTAATTGAGGGTCGTTTGACACGGCCTGTTGGAATACACTTTTAAGATCGATGGCTTGGGCGCCTGTTACAAATCCGATGGCCGCCAACGTGAGAACCAGTCTTTTCATGGTTATACCCTATGATTCAAATTAGCATGGATTCTATACACATCATGGGATGGTTGGAACCCTATATTAGTAAAGTCTAATACAACATATTGTTTTGATAATGCAACAAACAAAACTTTACGCTTCAAATTGGTAATTTTAGATGAATAAGCTCACCCCCACCTTTTCACGCTCCGATTGCTCCATAGATACGGTAGAAACCTGCTTTCAGGGTTTTTTCCAAATGAATAAGCTTCATTTCAGACACGCGTTATTCAATGGCGGGGAAAGCCCCTTGCTTGCTCGCGAACGGTTCGACCGCGGACCGGCGGTTGGAGTTCTACTCTACGACGAAAAAAAAGACATTGTCGTTCTGATTGAGCAGTTCCGCGTAGGCGCCCTTGAGGAACCCAGCCCTTGGATATTCGAAGTGGTGGCAGGCATGATTGAACCCGGTGAGACCCCAGAGAGCGTCGCTCACCGTGAAACTCTAGAAGAAACAGGGGGCCAACCACAAGAACTTATCCACATGTGTGATTATCTAGTGAGCCCTGGTGGCACGGATGAAAAACTCTATTTGTACCTCGCCAAAGTGGATAGCGACCCCATTTCAGGGGTGCACGGACTCGCCGAGGAAGGAGAAGATATCAAGGTTCACAAGATATCGAGTAAGGCCGCTTTTGAGGGAGTGGCCAACGGGAGTATCAATAACGGCGCCACGGTAATTGCGATACAATGGCTAGAGATACAACTGCTCAAGCGGGCCTTAGGCCAGCCTAATCAACTGGATTCGCCCTCATCGCAAGGCGCTGATTAAGCCTGCTATGCTTTAACACTCAATCGGTATTAATGTGACGATCATGTATCAGAGACGCAATAAAAAGCACTATGTGCCTGACTTACCGAGTCTATCTCGACTCTGTGAGGCGAATTACATGCGTCTGCTGCAATTGTTACCCAACATGGATGAGGGCGAGGGCCGCGAATTCACGCTGAATGGTGGCCCAAATCACAACACTACCATCTGTTTTAGCATTGAAGAATCGTTTAAATACACCCTGACCATCATGGTCGAACAGACCTCCGATCTTCACGATTTCCTTAAGCCTCCCCGTATGGAGGTAAGGCTATATCAAGACGTTCGCATGGCTGAAGTAGTGAGCTTTGATAACCAGCATCGATTTAATGGCGTCTATCACTATCCCAATGCTCAAATGCGCATGCCGGATGAAAAACATCAGATTAATGCCTTCTTGGCAGAGTGGTTGCAACACTGTTTAGAGCATGGAGAGGCCAATATTGCCTTAAATTTTGTGCCACAGCGCTTAAAATGTGACTCCAGCACTGGAAGTGACTAAGCTTATAGCTATATAGTTCGTACCCAGATATCACTCTTGGGCGGCTTAGCCAGTGGCCTCTCAAGTTAATTGGCGATCACTTCGCACAGGGACGGGATAGATTTAGATACCCATGCAAAAGTTCATTCAAATCACTGACTGTCATTTGTTCAGCTCTGAACCGGGTAAGTTGTTAGGTATGGATACCAAATACAGCTTGAACGCGGTGCTTGATCGTTTGCATGCGGAACAGCCTGACTTCGACTTCTACCTGTGCACGGGCGATTTAAGCCAAGACGGCACCGTTGAGTCATACCAATACCTTAAAGACTTACTCGACCAAGACGGCAAGGAGCAGTATTGGATCCCCGGGAACCACGATCATCGAGAGCATATGCTTCGCGTGGTGAGCGAAGACAAAGAAATGCTCCCTGTGATTAAAAAAGGTCCATGGCAAATTATTTTACTCGACAGCCAAGTGCCAGGGTCCGTCGGCGGAAACTTTGC
>Ga0181590_10001716_pt1 | contig 18485 bp, 22 predicted proteins | sample 071ome_34_FD_132446 | JGI IMG/M metagenome (GOLD analysis project Ga0181590, IMG submission 132446) | Coastal salt marsh microbial communities from the Groves Creek Marsh, Skidaway Island, Georgia - 071411BT metaG (megahit assembly) | ecosystem: Environmental > Aquatic > Marine > Intertidal...
GATGATGAAGACATGGAGAGTCTTTAAAAAACCTGGTGGAGTCAATCCCCTTATGCCCGTGATGGAGACACGATAAAAACCCTGGTCGGGATGGTCAAATGACCCTCGGAGTTTACTGCTTCTCTCAAAAGCAGTTGGTGCGGATGGGATAACTCCCGCCTAGGATTTAGTTATTACCTAGTGAAAAAAATAACTTGGCGTGCATGTAAAGACCTATGGGGGTGGTTGCGTAAACCACCCTTTTTTAGTATAATACATATTATAGAATTTATCATTTTAATGGGTCAATACGTAAAGAAAGCATTAGTTCTTGGTGCTGGTGGTTTTATTGGAAGTCACATGGTGAAACGCCTTCGATCTGAAGGTTATTGGGTTCGTGGTGTAGATCTTAAGTATCCTGAGTTTTCTCCTACTGAGGCAAATGAATTTGTTCAAGGTGATCTTCGTGATGTAGATTTTGTAAGAAGAGTCCTTGAATATAAAGGAGATCGTGGGAACTTTTATCAGTCCGTTCCTTATCGATACATTCAGTGCTTTGATGAGATCTATCAGTTTGCTGCTGATATGGGTGGTGCTGGATTTGTTTTCACTGGTGAGAATGATGCTGACATCATGCATAATTCAGTTTCGATTAATCTGAATGTGCTTGAGTGTCAGAGAAAAATGAATGAAGAGAAGGGAAGAAATAATACTAAGATTTTCTATTCTGGATCTGCTTGTATGTATCCAGAACATAATCAATTAGACCCCGATAATCCTGATTGCCGTGAAGAATCTGCATATCCCGCTAATCCTGATAGCGAGTATGGATGGGAAAAACTCTTCTCAGAAAGACTGTACTTCGCTTATCACAGGAATTATGGTATTCCTGTTCGTGTTACTCGTTACCACAATATCTTTGGTCCTGAAGGAACCTGGGATGGTGGAAGAGAAAAGGCTCCAGCTGCTATCTGCCGTAAAGTCGCTCTCCTTCCAGAGGACGGTGGATCCATCGAGGTGTGGGGAGATGGTTTACAAACTCGTTCCTTCTTGTACATTGACGAATGCATCGAAGCGTCTAGAAGACTAATGGACTCCAACTTTATTGGACCAGTAAACATTGGTTCTGAAGAAATGGTTACTATTAATCAACTTGTGGATACTGCTGCTAAAGTTGCAGGCAAGAACGTAGAAAAAAATCATATTGATGGTCCTCTCGGTGTTCGTGGACGTAATTCTAACAATGATGTAGTTCGTAGAGAACTTGGTTGGGATTATTCTCAAACTCTCGAAGAAGGTATTCGTAAAACTTACAATTGGATCAATGAGCAGATCAATAAAAAATGAAATACATTTATTCTAAGAAAGACCCAAATAAACTTCTTCATCTAATTAATCGATATGATGAAATAACTGAAAGAACTAATGTTGCTCCAGAAGATCAGTTTATTCAATTGGCAACATTGAAAATGAATGAGGGTAAAACATTCAGACCTCATCAACACATTTGGAAACCTGCTCCGAGAGAAGAAGTTATCGCTCAAGAATCATGGGTTGTTATTCAAGGATCAGTAACAATTCACATGTATGATATTGATGGAACACATCTTGGAGATGAAGTCATCTCTAGAGGTGATTGCTCAATGACCTTTGAGGGTGGGCATACTTATACTATTCTTGAAGATGATACTGTAGTTTATGAGTATAAGACTGGACCTTATACTGGTATTGAAAATGATAAGGTATTCATAGATGATCATCGGTGAAGACGTATACATTAATGAAATAACTTCTATAACTAGACCAGATCTAGTTAAAATCGGAAATCATGTCGCTATTGATTTTGGATTTGTTTGTACTACTGGTTTAGTATTGGGTGATTATATTCATATATCACCACATGTATCTGTTATAGGTGGTAAAAAAACATCTTTGATTCTAGAGGATTTTTGTTTTATTTCAACAGGATCAAGAATGATATGTGGATCAGATTTATTTCAGGGTGATGGATTGATAGGTCCAATCATTCCAGAAAAATACCAAGATAAACAAATTTTAGAACCAATCAATTTAAAGAGATTCTCTGGAGTTTGTGCTAATTCTGTTGTATTGTCTGGAGTAACCATGTCAGAAGGGTCTGTTTTGGGTGCTAACTCTTTCTTGAAAGAATCTACAGAACCATGGACAATTTATGGGGGAAGTCCAGCTAAACCAATTAAGAAAAGAAAAAAAGAAAAAATGTATCAGTATGCGCGGGAGTTAGGTTATGAGTTTTGATTTAGTATCTGAATTTGAAAAAAGAGTAGCAGACTTTTTTGGTAGTCCATATGCTATAGCAGTAGATTCTTGTACTCATGGGATTGAGTTGTGTCTACGATATGAAGGATATACAAAGATTGTTGTTCCAACCAGAACTTATCTTTCTGTCCCATTTCTTTCCAATAAATTGAATATTGAAATGGAATGGAATGAAGAAGAGTGGAAAGACTATTATTATCTTGGCGGAACTAATATCATTGATGCCGCCGTTCTCTGGAAGAAAGATTCCTACATTAAAGGAACATATATGTGTTTGAGTTTTCAATTTCAAAAACATTTAAGTCTTGGTAGGGGTGGAATGATTCTTCTTGATAACAAAGAATCTTTTGACATTTTGAAAAGAATGTCATATGATGGTAGAGATCCTAGTATGCCATGGAGAGAACAAAATATTAGTATGGTTGGATACCACTATTATATGACTCCCGAAACAGCAAAGATGGGAATTGATAAATTTGAAGAAGCAGTTGCCAAAGAACCAAGACAGTGGGTGTGGACTGATTGGCCAGATCTTAGAAACATGGAGGTATTTAAATGAAAAAAGCACTAATCACAGGAATTACTGGACAAGACGGTTCATATCTTGCTGAGTATCTCATTGAGTTGGGATATGAAGTACATGGTATTGTTCGTAGGCAATCTGTTGCTGAAAACCAAAGTTCTAGAATCAGTCAGATTGATAGTAAAGTTTTTAGATACTATGGTGATTTAATGGACGAACATTCTCTTTACAGGATTGTTAGAGAAGTTCAACCAGATGAAATTTATAATCTGGCTGCTATGAGTCATGTTAGAGTTAGTTTCGATGTTCCAGCATTTACAATCAAAACAAATTCACTTGGTGTTTTAAATCTTCTTGAGGCATATCGTGAAGAAGCACCAGAAGCAAAGTTTTACCAGGCAAGTTCTTCCGAAATGTTTGGCAACTCTGTGGATGATGATGGATGCCAGCGCCTCTCTACTGTTATGAGTCCTGTAAGTCCTTATGGATGTTCTAAGGTTATGGGATATAATCTCGTAAAACACTACCGTAATGCTTATAAGCTACATGCTTGTAATGGTATTCTTTTCAATCATGAATCACCTCGTAGAGGAACAAACTTTGTTACGCACAAGGTTGTTAAGACTGCTGTTGAGATTAAAAAAGGTTTGAGGGACAAACTAGAATTGGGCAACATGGATTCTAGTCGTGATTGGGGTCATTCTTATGATTATGTCCGTGCTATGCATCTCTTATTGAATCATTCTGAGGCAAGAGATTGGATCGTGGCTACTGGAGAAACTAGAACTGTAAGAGAACTTTGTGAGTATGTTTTTACGGCACTGGGAATGAACTATCAAGATTATGTCGTTCAGAATCAAAAGTATATGCGAGCAGAGGAACTTAAGTATCTTCGTGGTGATTCTGTTGAGATTCGTGAAAAACTTGGTTGGAAACCAACTTATACTTTCGAAACCATGATGGACGAGATGATTGAAACTTGGATGGAAAGGTTGTCATGATTGGTTTTGATGAGCTAGGTAGAAAAGGGTGGTTGGGCAATCAGATGTTTCAATATGCCGCTCTTCGTGGAATTGCGGCACATCGTGGATTTGATTTTTGTATACCACCGAATGATAGTACTAGGGTAACAAACTATCTTTTACATGACATCTTCATGCTTCCTAGTGTAAACAATGTTGGATATATTGGTGGTCTTTATAGACATCCATCCTCTGATGATGGATGTCATTCAACAACATTTAATTTTAATCAAGAATTTTTTGATGAATGTCCAGATGATGTAAATATATCTGGATTTTTTCAGTCTGAAAAATGGTTCAAACATATTAAAGATGATCTAAAAAAAGATTTTCAATTCAAGGAAGAAATATCCTCAGTGTGTAAGTCTTTTTTAGAAACATTTGATCAGACACCAATATTCATTCATGTTAGGCGTGGGGACTATGTGAAGAGACCAGAATATCATTACAATCTTTCAATTGAATATTTTGAAGAGGGATTAAGTTATTTTGATAATGATGTTCCTGTTTTAATTTTTTCTGATGATGTTGAATGGTGTAAAGAACAAAGTTTATTTGATTCTGATCGATTCAATATCTCAGAAACAGTAGATAGACTTCCTCTAAATTCATTTCTAAGTTCTCAAAATTATAGTGAAGGAGCACTAGTTCCATACTACGATATGTGTTTTATGACCATGTGTAATGGTGGAATTATTAGCAATAGTTCTTTTGGATGGTGGGGTGCTTGGTTACAAGATAACAGAACAAGAGATATTGTTTGCCCAGATAAAACCAAATGGGCTGGTCCAAAGAATACTGTGGATTACTCTGATGTTATTGTTGAGGAGTGGAAATCGATATGATTAATCTTTGGTATGAAGAATCTTACTGGGCACATAGAAATGGTATTGTTAGTGGTCCAGAAAAAGTTGTTCTTAATCTGATTAAAAGTTTAGATCAAGAGAGTGTTCCATATTCTATCAACACTGATAAGTATGAACATAATTTTTTACTTCAATATAATGCAATCGGTCATTACAAACATGAAAAGTTGGAACATGAGAGCTGTGTAATCGGACCTCAGTATTGGGGTTGGGATGCTTATGGTAGATTTTTATTTGAAAATCCCCAGTATTACAAGCAGTTAATAACTCCTTCTGATTGGGTTACTAATCAACTTGTAAATCAATTCAATGTTCCAAAGAATAAAGTTTCTTCTTGGCCAGTTGGAATTGAATTATTTGATGTTGAGAAAAAAGTACAAAAAGATTGTTTGATATATTACAAGAGGAGAAGCGAACAAGAACTAAAATTAGTGATTCAATTTTTGGAATCTAAAGGATTGAGTTATGAAGTTTTTGGTTATGGAAACTACTCTCAAGATGAGTTTATAGATACATGTAATAAGGTTAATTTTTGCTTTTTGTTAAACGGAACAGAAAGTCAGGGTATTGCGGTTCAAGAAATCATGTCTACAAATACTCCCATTCTTGCTTGGGATGTGAAGGTTTGGAATGATATGGGAGAAGAATACAGCACTCCATCAACATCTATTCCTTATTGGGATACTCAATGTGGAGAAGTTTTTTATGAATATTCCGACATTGAGACCACTTTTAATGAATTTTATGCTAAACTAGAAGAATATAATCCTAGAGAATTCATTAAAGATAATTTATCATTTAAAAAATCATTACAGACACTAATAACAATTTTGGAAAAAAAATATGAATAATTACAATGATTGTTTGAACAGGGTAGATTTTACAAAAGATCATTCCGAACTAGTATTTTTTGATGTTGGGTGTAATGTTAATGAGACTTCTAATAATGATGTTCTTGACGATTTTACCAAATTGGCATTATCAAAATATCCTGATGCTAAGTGTATTGGTATAGAACCAGTTCATTGGCAAAAATATGAAGAACGATGGGGTGGCAATAGTAATGTTACTATCGTAAAAAAAGCACTGTCAAATAAAAACGAATTCCAGGATTTTTATGTTCCACAAGCACATGGATTATCTTCCTTAATTGATAGGGAAGTATTTCATACTTGGGGAGAAGATCAACTCCCAAATAAGGTTCAAGTTGAATGTATAACTCTAGATTCTTTATCCGATGAATTGGGAATAGAGATCATTGATTATTTAAAACTTGATACTGAAGGTGGAGAATTCCTTATTTTGGAAGGATCCGAAAACCTTTTAAATAGTAAGAGAATAAACCTTATTCAAATGGAATGGGGATGTTGGACCGATATTGGAATGAGTATTCAAAAAATGGATGAATACCTTTCTAAATTTGATTATTCTAATGTTCATCAAAATTCTACAGAAGTTCTATACGCACTTAATTGACAAATGAAAATTACTATTCTTGGATCTAGTGGGCAGATTGGTGCTTACTTGACAACATATCTTAGAGAAAAGGGACATGAAGTTACAGAGTTTGATATTGAGAGGAGATATGAAGAAGATCTAACTCTAATTCCAAATCCCCTTTTGGAGGAAGTAATTAGAGAAAGTGAATTTGTCTTCTTTCTTGCTTTTGATGTTGGGGGATCTCATTATCTTAAACGATATCAACACCAATATACATTCATCAACAATAACACTCGTTTGATGGCTAATGTATTTGGTTATCTTCATAAGTACAATAAGAGATTTGTATTCGCATCTTCCCAGATGAGTAACATGAGTTATTCCCCATATGGTGTGATGAAAAGAGTTGGTGAACTTTATACTACTTCACTAAAAGGACTCATTGTAAAGTTTTGGAATGTTTATGGTGTTGAAAGAGATAATGAAAAAGCACATGTAATTACGGATTTTATCTCAAAAGCTTTTGACTCCGTTAGTGATGTTGGAAATCCAAATGTTGAGTATGGTGTTGTAGAAATGATGACGGATGGAACTGAAGAGAGACAGTTTCTTTATGCCGAAGATTGTTGCGAAGCACTAGAAACGATTATGAATTCATATACTGATTTCAAATCCGAAGATCCTCTTCACATCACATCATTTAGGAGTAGCACTATTAAAGAAGTATCAGAAATTATTTCTGGATTGTTTAGACTTGAAGGTCTAGAAATTACTTTTAGACCTGGACTTGCTAAAGATAGTGTTCAGATGGATAAGAGGAATGAGGCAAATACTTTTATTACTAGCTGGTGGTTACCAAAAACAACATTGGATAAAGGCATTAAAAAAGTATTCGATGCGATGAAAGGAGAATATTTTCATGAGGTAGAATATCCAAAATCAAAAGATGAGAAAAAATGACTAAAGTAAGTACTATTACTCCTTGCTATAATATGGCAAGGTATATGGAAGGTTTTCTACTGAATCTTTCTGAACAAACGCATGAAGATCTTGAAGTTGTACTGGACCACAACAATCCTACAGATGAGGAAGTTGCAATGGTTCAATCATATAATGAGATTCATGATAATATTTTCCATATTCAGGTAGATGGTGTTGATCCAATTGGTGTTTCAATGAATCGTTGTATTGAAAATGCCTCTGGTGATTATCTGTGTATCTGGAATGTTGATGATCTTCGCACTCCAAATTCTATTGAAGTAATGGCAAATACTCTGGATGAAAATCCAGATGTTGATTTTGTTTATGGTAATTATTATGTTGTTCCAAGTTTTCTATCAACTCAGGGATATCTCGTTGATGAAACTGGTAGAGAGGATGAATTAACTAGTAGCATGATTCTTGGTCCATTTTTTATGTTTAGGAAGACTTTACTTGAAAAATCTGGATGGTTTGATGAGCAACTAGTTCAAGGTGCTGATTATGATCTTGCTCTTCGTCTTGCTCTTAATGGGAAAGGACTTCATATCAAAGATATTCTTGGATATTATCTTAATGAGGGGATGGGACAAAGTACCAAACCAAATAGCAAACAACCACTAGAAAGAACAGTTATTGAACTCAGATATGGGTTGAATGTTATAGAACCACATCTAGTTGGTGCTGCTAATGAATATGACATTAGCAATATTATTGTTGATGGTAAAAAAACACCAGTAGGTAATTACAAAAATGGATAAAAAGACGCTCGAATCTGTTATTGAAAAAACAAGTAAGAATCCATACGCTCAATGGAATAATCCTTCTCTTGTTGAGGGGGTTAGAAATGATCCTCAATTTAGCATCTATCTTTTTAATAAAGATGGTAATCATGGATATTTTTCTCTACTCCACAACCTGACTTCTAACCTTGCCGATGATGCGATTATTGTTGAGTTGGGCAATCGTGAAGGACTGGGAATTCTTTCCATTTATGATGCTATGAAAGAGTCCCATACTTTCTATACTCTTGACATTGTTAATGATATTCGTTTTATTGGCAGGGAAATAATTGAGGATAATAGAGTTAATATCCTAAATGATTTTAACTCTCTTGATGTTGAAAGGGTAAAACGAACATTTGATGAGAAAAGTATCTCTATGATCTTTATGGATACTATTCATACATACGAACAAATTGTTGCTGAATATAACACATGGAAACCCTATTTGAAGGACGATTGTGTAATTCTTATTGATGATATTCGTCCATCTTTGCCCGGTAGAACCAAGTGGAGGTTCCATCAAGAAGTTGATATTGAAAACAAATATGATGTAACTGAATGGGCACATAACGATACTGGTTATGGAGTCTATCTAAAATGAAAATTATAGGACTACTACCATTTAAAAACGAAGAAAAGTTTCTACCAACATATCTCTCAAATGTTCAACCAGTATGTGATGAGATTATTGCTATCGATGATAATTCGACAGATAATTCTCGCCAGATTATGGAAGATGCTGGTGTAATTGTAAAGGGTTATGAGGATACTGAAAACCTTAAGGGTGGATGGACATGTGGTCTAATTCGTCAGCACTTATTCAACTATGGTAGAGAAGCAGGTGGCACACACTTTGTCTGCCTTGATGCCGACGAAACTTTTACCTCTAATTTTGTTCCTATTGCTAGAGATATTATTTCTCAACTACAACCTGGAGAAAAAGCACAACTTCAATGGTTAGCACTATGGAAAAGTTATACTGCTTATCGTGATGATCATACTGTATGGAGTCGTAATTTTAAAGATTTCATTGTCCATGATCATCCTTCATTGACATATGAATATCAGTATATGTGTGAAGGTAGAACAATTGGTTGGCATGATGATAATACTTTGAGAAGACTTGAGGTGGAACATGGTGCGGTTCTTCACTATCAGTTTTCATGCTTTAATAATTTTCTATTGAAACAAGCATGGTGTCAAGTTGGTGAGTTAGTTCAACAAGGACCAAATGCTCTGGGTGCCATTAACGCCAAATATCATATTTGCTATCAAGATCAGAATGTTGGTATGAGAGAGATGCCACAGGAATGGATTGAAGGTATTCCTCTTCCTGATATTCCAAACTTTGATCCAGAATGGAAAGAAGAAAACTTTTTGAGAAAGAACCTTCTTCCAGATATCTATAGACATTTTGATATGTATGGAGTAGAATACTTCAAAGGACTAAACATTTGGCAAATTCCACAACTTAGAGAACGACTTGATGGATAAAATTAAAATTGCTTTTATAAAATTTGGTGGAATGGCAAATGGAGGTACTGAAAAGTATCTTCAAACCATTGCAGCATATCTACCTAAAGATCAATTTGAGGTAGATTTTTATTATTGTGATGCCGCTCCTTACATTGGATCAAATTACAAACACATTGACACTGATGAATCTAGAGTTGAATATTGTAAGAATCATGGCATTAATCTGATCAAGTTTAATGTAGAATTCAAAGATGTTACTAAACCAACTCATGATTGGATAAACACTAATTTCTGGGAAGTTTTTGATGAGAATAACTATGATGTAATTCAAACGGGAAGATCTGGTCATCCAGAATATCCTTTTATACTCATTAACAATACACCAATCGTTGATAGTATTCATCTTGCTGGAATGGCAGAAAACAAATCAAATGTTGCTGCGACTGTATTAGTTTCTGAAAGTCAGAGGCAGCGTTGGATTTCTGCTGGTGGAGATCCTAACAAAGCAGTTGTTATTCCCGTTCCAGTTGAAGTTCCTCATGAAACAAAATGTGATGTTTCTTATCGGGAAGAATTTGGTTTGGAAGGTAAATTTGTTTTTGGTATGCATCAAAGAGATGATAAAAATATTTTCTCACCAACACCACTAGAAGCATATGAAGAGGTGCAGAGTGATGATACTGCGTTTGTGATATTGGGTGGTAGTTCAAACTATCGAAAGCAGGCAAAAGATATGAGACTCAAGAATGTTCATTTTCTTGATACTACAAGTGATGTAAATTCAATTCATAAGTTCTTACATACTCTGAATGTCTATGCTCATGGAAGATCTGATGGTGAGCAATGTTCCAGTTCAATCATTGAGGGGTTGTCACACTCACTTCCTGTTATCAGTCATACCGCTCCTAGTATGGGACAGGTTGAACAAATTGGTGATGCTGGAAAAGTTGTTAACGATTATCTAGAATATTCTAAAGTCATGAGATCTCTTATCGAAGATTCTGAATATTATAATCGGTGTTCTGAGAACGCTAGAACTCGATATCAAGAGATTTATGATATAAACTCAATCATTTCTAAATTTGTTGAGATTTATAAGGGTATTGTTAGATGAGTAGAGTTATCATTCCGATTGGAATAGATTGTGGAGTTGCTGGGTTCCTAAGACAAAATAATCTTAGGAACTTTTCTCTTCCGTTTGATTGGGTTGTAAGTTATGGTGGTTCTTATGAGATCATCTCTAAAGAATTTGAAGATTATATTTCTAACAATTCTGATATCAATCGAAATGTAAATATAAGATTTGTTCACCAAAAGTTTCCTCAAGATACTGAGAAAATGAAAAGGCGTATTTGTCGTTTCTTGGATCTTCTAAAGAACGAAGAAGATGAAATTATTTTCTTAAGAAAAGGACATGCCGAACATCATCACAATGAATGTAAAAACGATAATCTAAAACTCAAAGACGATTTGTTAGATTGTGAAGAACTATCGACATTTCTCAAGAAAAAGTATGCTAAACTAAAATTTAAAATTATACTATTCTTAGTTTGTTCGGAATGTTATGACTACAAAAAAGAATACCATAGCAATAATGTTGTGATTTATAATGTTGCGAATAAGAAAGAAAGGGCATCTTTGATAAGAAATTGTTTTGATGATTTTAAAAAAGAATTAGGTGTTGATGGTGACATGGTTGAATCATTTTTAATATGTAATCTGTAGGAGAGTTATGAAAGTACTTATTACTGGTGGGGCAGGATTTATCGGATCACATACTGCAGATCGTCTTTTGGAGATGGGATATCAAGTTAGAGTTCTTGATTTTTTGACTGAACCAGTTCACCCAGAAAATAAAATTCCAAACTATTTGGATAAGAGAATTGAATTTATTCGTGGAGATGTAACTTCAAAGAGCGTTCTTCATACTGCGCTGAAGGGGTGTGATATTATATTTCACCTTGCTGCATTTCAGGACTACCTCCCACAGTTCTCTAAGTTTGTTGATGTAAACATCAGATCAACAGCACTCATTTATGAGTTGATTTATGAATTTAATCTGCCAATTAAGAAGGTAATAGTTGCCAGCAGTCAAGCAGCACTGGGTGAAGGTTTGTATAAAGATATTAATGGCAAAGAACTTCAACCAGATATGAGATTGGAAGAGGATCTTAAGAACGGTATTTGGGAACCGAGATGTCCAAAAGAATATGAAGGTCCAATTACATGGGCAGTGACGGATGAAACAAAGACCAATCCACAGAATCCTTATGGAATGAGTAAAATATCTCAAGAGATGTTTGCTTTATTTCTGGGTAAAAGATATGACATTCCAACTGTTGCTTTAAGGTATTCTATCGTACAAGGTTCAAGACAAAGCTTCTACAATGCTTATAGTGGTGCTTGTCGTATTTTCTCCTTAGCATTTCATCAGGGTAAAGAACCACCTATATACGAGGACGGAAATCAAATTAGGGATTTTGTGAATATTCATGATGTTGTCGATGCCAACATTATTGTGATGGAAGATTCGAGAGCAAATTATGAAATGTTTAATATTGGTGGAGGAGTACCAATAAAAGTTAAAGATTTTGCTAAGGTAGTTGCCAACATCTATGGATATTCTGATTATGAACCCAAACCATGTGGGAAGTATCGTTTTGGTGATACCCGACATATTTGTTCTGATATTTCTAAGATGAAGTCTCTTGGGTGGCAACCAAAAAGAACTATAGAAGATAGTGTGCTAGAATATAAGCAGTGGTTAGATACTGCTGATTGTATTGACGATATTGTTGAATATTGTTCTAAAAAAATGCAAGAATTGAATGTAGTAAGGAAAATCGATGAAAATTTGTATTCTAACAATCGCAACCAATAAGTATCTTCAGTTTGTAGAAAAACTGTATACTGACATTTCTGAGAAGTTTCTGCCAGGAGCAGAAATTAATTGCCTTCTCTTTACTGATCATGAAATAGAAGAGGCAGGTGATAATGTTCGGGTTCATTACATTGATCATGAACCTTGGCCAATGCCTACTCTAAAGCGTTATAACTACTTTGTGAAGGAAAAGGATTTTATCCTAGAACATGATTATTGCTTCTACTTTGATGCCGACATGAGGATTGATAATCCTGTCGGTGAAGAAGTTCTTGCTGATGGTATTGTTGCCACAAAGCATCCTTATCAATCATTTCATTCTGTGAATGATATGTCTTATGATCGTAATCCAGAATCATTGGCATATGTTCCTATGGGTGAAGGTAACACTTATTTTGCTGGTGGATTTAATGGTGGAAAAACCGAGAGTTTCATGGAGATGGCAGAAGTTATTGCCGATAGAGTAAATCGGGATCTTGAAAAAGGTGTTGTTGCTCTTTGGCACGATGAGAGTCATATGAATCGCTATTTGATTGATAATCCACCAACACTAGAGTTGACTCCCACTTACTGTTATGCTGAAGAGTTTTATGGAACAAACTATCCATATGAACCAAAAATTATTGCCTTGAAGAAGAATCACAATGAACTTAGATCTTAGAGAAGTACCTTTCTATTACATTAATCTTGATGATGCTGTAGAAAGAAAAGAAAGAACTGAATCCCAACTAAAAGATCTTGGTGTAAAAAGCATTACAAGAATCGATGCTATCAGGCATACTTATGGTGCTGCTGGAACTCCAAGATCAATGCTTAAGGCATTGGAGCAAGCACACAATGGAAAACCATTTGTGTTGATGGAAGATGATGTTGCTGTCAAGCGATGGGAACCGATCATTGAAATACCAGATGATGCTGATGCTTTTTATCTTGGTATTTCTGGGTGGGGAAGAATGAATTCCCACTCTGGTCCTTTTGTACAGTGGGAAAGAATTTCTGATGATACTCTTCGCATATACAATATGTTAAGTGGTCATGCAATTATTTACATTTCTGATCGATATATTGACTTAGCAAAGCGTATTGCCTATCATGCTGGGTATAACATTGAGGATCATGTAGATATCGGATTTGCCGAAGTTCAACGGTGGCATAATGTATATGCTTTTGATGATCCATACTTCTATCAAACAAGTTCTGGTGGTAATCAAACTGTAACCTACAGTCCATTATCAGAACAACAATCTGTTGAATGTATTACCTATATGAAACCTTACTATCTACCACAAAGAGTTTTATAATGTATATCGCACACTGTCCACTAAGAATCTCTTTGTTTGGAGGATCGACCGATAGCCCATACTTTGTTGAGAAGTATGGATCTGGGTCTGTAATTAGTTTTGCGTCCAATCTTAAGACCTATGTGACTGTTGGAAGAGACTTATTTGGTGTTAACAATCTAGATCACAAGTATCGCTTGAATTATTCAAAGCGAGAAGATGTATCTACAATTTCAGAAATCAAAAACGAAGTAATTCGTGTAGTTCTTGAGTACTTTAATATCGATCCCGTTCAGATTAATTTGTTTGGTGATGCATATTCACAAGGAAGTGGATTGGCATCATCTTCTTCATATATCATCAGCCTTATAAAAGCAGTATCGATGTTTTATGATAAGAAGATGTCTGATGTTGAGATATGTGCTCTTGCCTATAAATTAGAACTTAAATTTAATCCATATTGTGGATATCAAGATCCTTATGGGTGTGGGGTTGGTGGATTTAAGAGAATAGATTTCTATCGTGGTGGTAGAGTTACTTATGATTATCTTCCAACATCATTTTTTGATTCTTATGATATTCATCTGATGTTCACTGGGGTTACAAGAAACTCAAAGGGTGTTCTTAAAGATGTGAGTTGTAATCTTGACAAAGTTCAAAAGTTGCTGCCCATCGTTGATGAAGCATATTCTGCTATCACTAGTGGTAATCACTCAAAGGTCTTTGATCTTCTTAATGAATCTTGGGAACAGAAAAAGAAGACAAGTTCTACGATTACTGAGAATGAAACAATTCAGAAGATGGATGGTGAATTAAGCTCCAACGAAACTGTAATGGCACATAAACTTTGTGGTGCTGGTAATGGTGGATTCTTCCTAACTTTTTCTGAAAGGGGAAAGTTGAATATTCCTTACCATTCTGTTAAAATAGAAGTATCTTCTCAAGGCGTATCGGGTCATAAGGTATGAATCCATTTATCGAATATATCGATGCTCTCAAATGTGCTCACATGGAGAGCGAATTTCAAAAATTTCAAGAAGCATTTAAAAATCATAATCGTATCATTATCTTAGGAAATGGTGGTAGTAACTCAGTTGCTTCACATATCTCTCAGGATTATATGAAGTTTCATCAGAAGAAGGTATCTGTTTTTTCTGATCCATCAATGCTGACTATGTTGGCAAATGATTTTGGGTATGAAAATGCTTATCTTGAATTTTTGAAGTATCATGTAGAAAATACTACCTTAGTAATTCTTATGAGTTCTGGGGGAGAATCTGAGAACATTATCAAATGTCAAAAATATTGTGAGAGTCAAAATATTTCTTATGGTGTTTTGACTGGATTCTATAAGAATAATAGATTAAGGACCAGATCAACTAAAGCATTATTTAATTACCATATCGACAGCGAATCATATGGTGTGGTAGAATGTGTACACCAGATTTTTCTTCATGGGGTGATATGAGATATTGCTTTGATATTGATGGGACTCTTTGTGATACTCCAAATAACGATCTAGGTAAACCTGATTATATTAATGCTCAACCATTTCCGTTTATGGTTGAGCAAGTTAATCGTCTGTATGATGATGGTAATTATATTATTATGCAGACTGCTAGAGGAAAAGGTTCTGGGATTGATCATACTGAACTGACAAAAAAACAGTTGAGTGATTGGGGATACAAATATCATGAACTCTTTCCAATGTTTTGTAAACCAACTGCTGATATTTTTATTGATGATAAAGGTATCAATGTTGAAGAATGGAAAAAAATAATTCCCATAAAAAGAGGTATTATTGCTGGTGCTTTTGATGTGATTCATCCAGGATATATTAGAATGTTCCGTGATGCTAAAAAACATTGCAATCACCTAACAATTGCTCTTCATATTGACCCATCGACAGAAAGAGAACATAAGTTGTCTCCTGTTCAAACATATGATGAAAGGATGGAGATTCTTCTTGCTTTAAAAGATGTTGATAGTGTTGTTCTTTACAGCATTGAAGAAGAATATCTCTCTTATCTGAAAAGTGGTGATTACCAATGTAGATTTATTGGAACGGATTATCGTGAAGGTAACTATACTGGAAAGGATATAGATATAGAGATTGTGTGGTTGGATCGAGAGACTCACAATTATTCAAGCACTCGTTTGAAAGATCAAATTTATGAATCTATTAGATTGAAAAAAATGGAAATGGAGGTATACGACTGATGATTGGATTTAATCATCTCGGAAACTTGGGAAGACTTGGTAATCAAATGTTTGAGTTTGCCGCTCTTCATGGTATTGCCACTAAACATGGATATGATTATTGTATTCCACCAAGAAACTACAAAGGAATTGAAAACTATAGTCTTCATGATGCCTTTGAACTCGATAGTGTAACTGAAAAATTTCTTGAAACTGAAAAAATAGTTGGCGAAAGACATTTTCATTTTGATGAAAATCTTTTTGATGAATGTCCCGATGATGCAATTCTATGGGGATTTTTTCAGTCTGAAAAATATTTTAAGCATGTGGAAGAGGACATCCGAAAGTTCTACAGATTTAAGGATGAGTTTTTGGCACCCTGTCAAAATATGATTAATCAGATGGATGATGAACCTATTATGCTTCATGTTCGTCGTGGAGATCCTAATTTGGTTGATCCTCGTGGATTCAAATGGGCATATGTAAATTGTTCTGATCAGCATCCTGTCCAACCTTTAGAATACTATGAGAAGGCACTAGCAGAGTTTGATGAAAACCAACCAGTGATTGTATTTTCAGATTCTCCAGAATGGGTTAAGGAGCAAGAATTTTTCTCTGGTGATCGTTTCTTTATTTCGGAACCAGAAGAAAAGTATGATGATGGATCATTTACTCCATATATTGACTTGTGCTTGATGTCTTTGTGTTCTCATGCTATTATTGCTAATAGTTCTATGAGTTGGTGGGGTGCCTGGTTACAGAGCAACCCAAACAAAAAAGTAATCGCACCAAAGATGTGGTTTGGTCCTGCTTATAAGGACAAAAATACTAAAGACCTTTATTGTAAAGATTGGATCGTTCTATGAAAAGTTTAGTTACTGGCGGCGCTGGTTTTATTGGATCTCATATTGTTGACTATCTTTTGTCCGAAGGACATCAGGTAATTGTTTTGGATAATGAATATTCTGATAATGACTCATTTAATTGGAATAAGAGTAAGAAAGTAAAAAATCATAAGGTTGATATCTGTGATTATGAAGCAACTCGTCCTCTTTATGAGGGTGTTGATTACGTTTTCCATACTGCTGCTGAAGCACGTATTGGTCCTGCTATAGAAAATCCAATTAATGCTGTTCATATCAATGCACAGGGAACGTGTACAGTTTTACAATGTGCTCGTGAGGCGGGTGTGAAGAAGGTGATTTATTCTTCAACATCATCTGCTTATGGGACAAACGAATGTCCTAATGTAGAAACTCAACTTGATGATTGTTTGAATCCATATTCTGTTTCTAAGGTTGCTGGAGAAAAAATCTGTAGAATGTATACAGATTTGTTTGGTCTTCCTACAATTATTTTCAGATACTTCAATGTTTTTGGTGAGAGGTCTCCTAGCAAAGGTCAGTATGCACCAGTTATTGGAATTTTCTTGAGACAAAAAAAAGCAGGAGAAGCATTGACTATTGTTGGTGATGGTGAGCAACGGAGAGATTTTGTTTATGTAAAAGATATTGCCAAGGCAAATTTTATAGCAGCAGTTACGGATCTGGAAGAACACCATTATGGACAAGTATATAATCTTGGTAGTGGTGACAATATGTCAGTAAATGAAATTGCTAGTCTTATCTCCGAAGATGTTACATACTTACCTCCGCGTGAAGGAGAAGCGCGTGATAGTATGGCTAATATTTCTAAAGTTAGAACAGTATTGGGATGGGGACCTGAAATGGGCGTAGATAAGTGGATTCGGAGACAAGTGAATGGATAAAAACAAAGCAGTATATAAACTTAAAGGTCTTCCTCCCATTTACTATATCAATCTGGACGATAAACCAGATAGAGCAAAGTTTATGGAAGACCAGTTTAAATACTGGGAAATCGAAGATTACACTCGCATATCTGCTTATGATGGAAGAGGAGATAGAGATCTTGGAGATATCTTAAAAGGAAGGTATCCCGATAACATGTCTTCTGGTGAGGTTGGTTGTGTAACTTCTCACTTGAAGGCAATGAAGCACTGGTTAGAAACTTCTGATTCTCCTTGTGCTTTGATGATGGAAGACGATTGTGATATTAGTACCGCTGCTCATTGGAGTTTTACTTGGAAGGACTTTTATGCGAAAGTTCCTTATGATTATGATGTAATTCAACTAGCAATTATTAATCCAGCATCGGTTCATTTACAACTTCATCGTAGATTTGTAAATGATTTTTCTACCGCTTGCTACATGATAACTAGACATCATGCTGAGAAACTTATTCGTCTTCATTGTCGTGGTGATAAGTATAAACTCGATCAAGGTGTAAAACCAAGAGCAGTTGCTGATGATCTAATTTACAATTCTGGTAATACATTCGCAATTCCATTATTTTTGTACAAGATTGATCTAGGTTCCGATATTCACGATATTCATATTGATGTATTCCATCGTAGTAGTCATGATGGATTGTGGCAATTTTGGAGAAATCAATCTGCAGATGTATCGGACTGGAATGCTATTTTTGATTACGATCCGTTCTTTTGTAGAATTCCTCCTGGATATGAGGGCAAATAAGTTAGGATATCCGAACAGAGAGGGGCTTGACCCCTCTTTATTTTTGCTATATAATATTGTAACAGTTCTTCACAAAACTTCAATGACTGTAACAACTAATGAGTACGGGCAACAGAATATGTTTGCCAAAGAACCTCAAATGGTGATTGAGGACTACCACAGCAAGGGTCTCCTGACACCTATGGAGGGTATTGAGCGTTATA
>Ga0181590_10001719_pt1 | contig 18451 bp, 18 predicted proteins | sample 071ome_34_FD_132446 | JGI IMG/M metagenome (GOLD analysis project Ga0181590, IMG submission 132446) | Coastal salt marsh microbial communities from the Groves Creek Marsh, Skidaway Island, Georgia - 071411BT metaG (megahit assembly) | ecosystem: Environmental > Aquatic > Marine > Intertidal...
AAATTTTCACTTAGATTTTCATTTAGATTTTCATTTAGATTTTCATTTAGATTTTCATTTAGATTTTCATTTAGATTTTCATTTAGATTTTCATTTAGATTTTCATTTAGATTTTCATTTAGATTTTCACTTAGATTTTCACTTAGATTTTCACTTAGATTTTCATTTAGATTTTCATTTAGATTTTCATTTAGATTTTCATTTAGATTTTCATTTAGATTTTCATTATACGTGTCTGGTTTATCTCTTTTTGTAATTTTCTTAATACTTTTCGGAATTCCTTTATATTCAAAATTTATATATATGGTTTCTACATTAGGATATATTTCAAATTCTATCATGTCATGTTCAATATCCGTAATTTGTCCCGTTACTATTTCAGACATACCTGTAAAGTGTATGTCTAACCAATCATATATATTCAGGTTATTTTGGAGTACAAATCCCTTTTCTCTTTTTCGTTGCAATAAGTATATTTTCTTAATCGCTTTATCTACTAGCTCAGAATTATCAACTTTTAAAATGACAGGATCCTCAGTAGTTTGATTCACGATTTCAATAAAATTATTGTCTATGTATTGAATTTTAAATATTTGTTTATTCAAATATTCTTCATTTGATTCAATCAATATTAAATCACCTAATTCCAATTGAGCCATATTAACATAAACACATATAACATTTTTACATATAAATATACAAAATATATAACATATATGTAAAATTTGATTACTTGTTTATGACTGTAGCATTCCCAATTTCGTTTAATATCTTGCTTCTTAATCTATTTCCTTGTTCTTGATACATAGTGGTGATTTCTTTTGTTATAACGTTTAATGTATCTTCTAGTTCGTCCTCGTTTGGATTTGTCTTTTTCCATTCTACTACTTTTCGCAATTGTTCGTGATTAAACGTATTGATTGCTGTGTTCAACTCTTCACAAGTTTGATCTTTATCCCAAGCGTCATTATTCTTTACATAAAAACATTTACGTTTTAAATCAGTACAATGTATTGGTCGTTTTTCTTGAGCTAACTCAGACAATGATTTCACTAGACTATCTTTAATTCCTTGTAAATATCCATGTTCTTTAATATATTGCAAATCACTAAATGTAACATTTAAATTATTTATGAATTCAGATAAATTAAATGCATCTTTACAGTCTGTGTTTAAAAAATTTATTATATTGAAATTCTTATTGCATGTAATTGTTTGTGTATTATTAATAATCTTTGGTACATTTGCCATTTCTACTAATTTATTTTGCAATTCTCTATTTTCGTTCATTAACTGATACACAATATCTTTGAAATCACTAGTGTCATTTTCTGTATTATTGTTTTTACTTACCATATTCATGTTTATATCTCCACATTTTTTCTTATGTCTAGACAATCCTGACGTATACTTGTAAATTTTTGAACATTCAGAACATTTATAACCATTATATGGACGTGTTTTTTCAATGTGCTTTATAGTATTACAATGTTTGTTATAATTTTGTGAATAATATGTTGTGTAATTACATGGTTTACATTCATATTTCATGTTACTATTAATATTGTTATTCATGTATTTAATATAATGTCAACATTACATATTTCCATTTTATTTAAAAATGATTTAAATAAATTAAAAGAATATTTTCAAAAATAAAGAGCATTATGAATAAGAAAACATACAATGATTTTTCTTCATGTTCTTATCACCTCACAAATTATTTTACAAAACCAGAAAAACAAAGACACGGTATTTTCTTCACGCCTCCAAGAACCATTCAAAAGATGATAGGTTTGTTAGACTCGTATAACCTACATATAAAAACGGTATTAGAACCGTCGTGTGGTTCATGTGAATTTATTATTCAATTACTTGAAAAATACCCAGATGTAAGTATTAAAGGTATTGAAATAAATTCAACTATTTTTAACTCAATCAAAAAATTTTCACAAAATAATTGTCATATTGATCATTGTGATTTTGTTACACACTCATTCAATCACAAGTTTGATTTAATCATTGGAAACCCACCATACTTTGTCATGAAAAAAAATGAAATAGATAAAGATTATTTCAATTTCTTTGAAGGTAGACCAAATATATTTGTACTGTTTATAGTAAAATCATTGAAATTGCTAAATCCAAATGGCATCATGAGTTTTATCTTGCCTAGAAACTTTTTAAATTGTTTGTATTACGATAAACTACGAAATTATATATATAACAATTTCACTATTTTGCATATTGAAAATTGCTCAGACAATTATATTGATACAAAACAAGATACAATTATATTTATTATACAAAATATAAATGACAACCACAATCTAAATAAGAAATTCACTTTATCCATACACTCTTTTACTATTTTTGGAGACATATGTGCAATACAGAAATTAAAAGATTTATATGTAGATTCAACTACTTTGAACAATTTTGGGTTTTCTGTGCATGTAGGAAATGTTGTGTGGAATCAATGCAAAGATATTTTATCAGATAATCCTTTACATACATTACTTATTTATAGTTCAGATATTAAAAACAATACATTACAACCACTAAAATATGCTGATCCAGAAAAGAAAAATTACATTAAAAGAAGTGGAAATACTGAGCCGGTTCTTCTTATAAATAGAGGGTATGGTGTGGGAAATTACAAATTTGCGTATTGTTTGTTACGTGGTGGGTTTAATTATTTGGTTGAAAATCATTTGATTTATATTACACACACTAAACATTTGGAAAAAACCGAGTTGATTCTTAAATACAATATGATCATCAATTCATTACAAAACGCAAAAACACATGAATTTATAAAGTTATATTTTGGAAATAATGCGATTAATACGACAGAACTATGTAATATACTTCCAATTTATGTATGAGAAGCCAGAACGCAAAACAATTACAAAGATTTATTCATAATTTTAGTTGATCGATTATTGGTTCATATACTATTTGTATTTTATTTTTTACAATTAATAGCTATACAAGTAAATATACGTCCAATTAGAGTAAAAATGCCTAAAATCTGAATGTATATTATTTGATTCTCAACTCGAATATGATTCCGTGGAAATATAGCATAATCGTTTATTATAGTATCACATGTATAATTAGTTGCATTAGAAGGTAAACATCCATAAGTTGTTTCAAACAAAATATCAATATTATTTTGTGTCAATGTTTGCGGAAGCACTGTCATTTCTTCAACAGACATAATATTTACACCATAATTTAAAAGGCACATGTAATATACCGGTTGAACATACTGATAAATATCACTAACTGGAATAACTAATCCACATAATAAACATTGTGGCAAAAAATATACACAAAAAGCAATGTGTTCACCATAAGATAATATCGAACATGTTAACATGACAAACGTTGTAACCGATAAAATTATCGTACTAAATTCTACCAATAAATTCAAAAACTTTCCATATAATCCTATCAAACCAAAATTAATTCCTAATATGATGGATACGTATAAAAACACTTTTATAATTTCCGTAAATGTTTTTGAAATAATATACCTTACAGCAGAATACATATACTTTTCTTGTTTATACAACATAAAATCATAACGGTATGTATTAATCGAAAAATACGTTAGTAACAACGTATTTGTTATTAAAACTGTATTGATAATACTAAACCTAGATTCAGACCAATATTCAATATTGTAATTATTATTCCAATACACTGTGTTTTGAAAAGTAACCCCTAATAATATATTACACACTAAAATTACACCTAATTCAAATATCCACAAACGATCATTTCGACAAACATGCTTTATTTCCCTACACTGCAAATGTAACATTTCATTACATACAAACTTTTGAGATTCTACAGGTTGACGAAATTCATACATTTGTTGGTAGTAATTCACCAATGTTTTGTAAGCATACACATTGTTGTTAATTGTACTTGTTTTCCATGTTTCATCAAATAATATTTTAATGTGTGGATTTTGAACGATGTACATAAAATATTGAATTATATCGTCTTCTGATTTACATGGACAGCCTATATCATACAAATATGTGCTTACAAAATTTACTTTACCTGAATATACAACATGACTTTTCGAAATTATTGTTACATCATCAAATTGTTGGAGGATCTGATTATTAACTAAATCCATAGAAATAACGATTGTTTTATTGTCTAAAATGCGTTTTATGGTATTTAGAAAATATGAAGTTTCATACACATTCATATACAACGTAGGATTTTCGAGTAAAATAATATCATAATTATAAATTAGTCTCACCCCTAACTCAATTAATTTTTCATTTAATGCTGAATATGACCTCGAAATTAATGTCCCATGGTATTTATCATGGTCATTTATCTTTAATTTCAAGATTATATATTTTACCAACGCATGTTGATCCTTTTTAGATTTCAAATTATGATAACGAAGTGAACACGCTAATAATAGTTTCTCGTATGGAGTAATAGTCCGATACGAATAATCTGATTCAGAAATATATCCTATTTTTTCAGAATATGAAGTTGTATCTACACATATATCATTAAATTTGACATTACCCGTATAGTGCAATTTTCCAGCCAATACCTGCAATAATTTGTTGTGGCTACTATTTCGTGTAGTGTCATTAACGTCTAATGATACTATTAAAGATAATCGATTCGCAAGAAATTTTGTGTTGATGTTATGTACATTGTATATACCTGTATGTTTATTAGATATATGATCTAATTCAATATCTGTTACGCTATAACCGTCCATAAATATATGTACACGGTGTTAATATTTATATTTTATTTACAATCATTTTTTATTGAATGAGCTTTTATAATCATATTTAAAAATTCCTCCGATTTTGTCTCTATAGAAAGATCATATATTTCTTTTGTCGTCATATATTTTGCACCTACTAAAATTTTATAATCCGGATTAGCTGTAGCGTACATTGACGCCTGTGTTTGCTTCTCATGATTGGTATTGTTATATTCATTCAAATCTTCACAATGATTCCAGTTCATATGTATACAATTATTATATTTATAGGTTTAATTTAGTTTCAAAACTAAATATATTGAAGTAAAAATTTACCAAACAATTGAAACAAAATACTCTTTTTGAATCAAAAACTTATTAAACAGTTGAATCAAAAATACGAAATATTGTGGTAAAAACTTACCAATTTTTTGGTATGCGATTTTTGGGCAAAATAAAAAAAAGTTGACAGCATAATTTTCATGTTCCAAAAAAAAACGCTTACTGTAATGGTGGTTGAATACTTTTGAATACTTTTTGTTATCATTATTACCATCGTGTTTTTATCGTCTGTTTTTTTTTTCAATTTGAGGTCAAAATTGTTTACACAATGTTGTAAAAATCGATTTTTAAGTGTTTCCATTGAATACTTTTGAATACTTTTTGTTATCATTTTTACCATCTTTTTTCGAGTTTTCGAAAAATGCCATTTTTTTCTTATGGTAAGGTTTTTTTTAGTAGTTGAAAGTTTTATGACGTAAACAGTGTAAACCGATTTTTCGCTTTTTTCGCAAAAGTTTTTTGAGATTTTAAAAAATGGACATTTTTGAGGATGTCCATTTTTCAAAATCGAAATTCAAATTTGAAAAAAAAAAAAAAAGTTGCAGACCAAAAAATTGATAAGTTTTTGTTTTAAGTTTATAGGATATCTTGAAATACTTCGATTTGTTTTGGGGTTAGTTCACCTGGATATTCTACATTAAATTCGATAATTAATTGCCCTATTGTATTATTTCTATACATACCTAATTTAGGAATATACTTTTTGAAGCCAGGGTAAATTATTTTTCCTGCGTTATTGTTGATATTATATTTCTTATTGTCGATATGATCGATAATAAAACTAAATCCACAAAGAGACTCTTTAAAAGATATTGTCTTTTTAAGATGTAAGTCCATACCTTTTCTCGTAAAATTTGTACTATTTGAAACGTGAATCTTAACATGAATGTCCCCTTTCATATTATGTTGAACGTGTCCTTTTTCTTGTAACACTACAATTTCATCATTATCAGCTCCTTTCGGAATAGGTATATAAAAAGCTTCTTCTTCTACCCTAGTTTTTCCGTGTTCGTGTATCTGACGTCTTATTTTGATTCTTTTATTAGTTCCAGTGAACGATTCTTGTAACGTAATATTAAGAACCTGTTGAATAGGTTGTGGCTTTGTAAATACTGGCCTACCGTTTTGAAAAATTCTAATATTTGGTCCACCACCAGAAGTGAATACATGTTCAAATCCACCACCACCACCACCGAACATCATATTAAATATGTCATTATGGTTCATTCCACCTCCTCCAAACATATGACCTTTACCAAATTGTTCTTCGTGATCGTATTGTCTTCGTTTTTGTGCGTCGCTCAAAATATCGTACGCATTACTTATTTCTTTATATTTCTCTGCGTTTCCATTTGGTTTGTCAGGGTGATGTTGCATTGATAATTTGCGAAACGCCTTTTTAATGTCAATATCAGACGCATTTTTTTCAACACCTAAGGTTGCATATAACGACATAATAGTTATAAATACTTAAACATTATAATACTTAAATTATTTAAATACAAATAATATTTTATGAATTTTATCGAATCATTTCATAAATATCATTCAATTCGACAATATTTCAAACCCCAAAAAATAAACGATTTATGTGTTTCTCAAAATACTCAGGCACATTTGTACAATATTGTGAATTCAAATTCATTTCATGTTTTATTTTATGGAGACAAAGATTCGGGAAAAACCAGTATCCTGAATTGTATATTACATGAATATTATACTCAGTATTCTCACGAAGAAGTCATGTTTATACAAGGATTAAAAGAACATAGCTTAACTGTGATTAAACAGAATATTTATTCGTTTTGTCTATTTCCATTGGGTAAAAAAAAAAGAACAATTGTAATTGACGACGTTGATCTGTTAAATACGAATGGGTATGATATTATTTTGCACTGTCTAGATAATCATAAGGATAATATAAACCTTATGATTACTTGTACTGACAAATACAAACTGTCAAATCAGTTACTGAGTCGATTCGAAATGATTCCCACAAAATACGATAGAACTAAATTTTCTGAAATATATCAGAAAATAATTCAAAATATGCCTATAAAACTAGAAATTGATTGCCACTCAGTCTTAATGACACAATCAAATTACTCTTTCAGAGTATTGTTTTCTCTTTTAGACAAATTGCTTTATGTGGGTAAATCCACGTATGATAAAAAATATGTGCGAGAAATTTGCGGAGTTGTAGATGACGAAGTATTTGAAAGATATACAAATTATTGGAAATCTAAAAATATTACAAAAGCTAATGAACAACTTGAAATTTTTGTTGAAAAAGGATATACTGTGATAGATATATTGGAATTGTATTTTGTTTTTATAAAGCAACAAAAGAATATTAATCAAGACTTACTATTACAAATAATTGCTTGTATTAGTGAATACATCACATATTTTTATTCAATACATGAAAGTGTCATAGAATTGTATCTCATAACGTACGATTTAATTTTGTTGCTATAGTATACAAATGAAATGGGATCAAATTCACAAATTTTTAAGAAACCATTAGAACACGTTATAATTGTAAATTTTTTAAAAACAAATTTGATATACGATAATTTACACCATGTATATGTATCTAACTTGACTACATTTAAAAAAATGTTGCTTACTAAAAAAATACACGAATTTCAAGAGTACATCGCACCGTTTTATTTTTTATCCAAACAAAATTATCCTTCAAATATTTTCACGTATAGAGGCTTCAACGTGGTTTTAAGACAGATTGTGAAATACATAAATTTAAAATATAAATACAAAATAAAATACATACATTCAGATTATGTGATTGAATATTATATTGAGATTTGAGAATATATCAAGTAATAATGGATGTTGAGAAATATCTACCCAAGTTATTTTTAAGGATAATTATTTCTTCTTCTGGTAACACTGAAAACCAATTATATTTATTTCTTTTTAAAATGTTTTTGTAAGGAATAAGTATACCATTCAAATCATTTGAGAATTTAATGCTTTGTTCAGAAAAAAGCATATCTAATGATATAGTTTTATTTTCTGCATCAGTACACCCAGTGTTTTTTGCATCGATTATAGTTAATGTATTCGAAGTGGCATAGTGCTTCAAAATAGAATTTACTTTATTCAATATAGTTTTTTCATTTGTGAAGTCATTAGAGTAAAGAATTTCTAAGTCTTCTATTATGTCTGAGATGATTTTTGTGTTTTTCCTGGCTCCCATAAAGGAAATATCAACGTCAACAGATTCGTTCATACAATTTAATGTGTGTTGTTGACTACAACACACGAAACAATTATTGGATTCAAGACCTTTATAAAACAAATTGGATAAAGGTTGTAGTGCTAAATATGATATTGGTACAATAAATCCACCATAAAGGTGAAGTAATTTTAATTTGGCCAATGTTCGGATAGGAGTTTTTGCATGTTCAGGTACATTTCTCAAATCCAATGAAAATCCAGGTATGAGTTTTTGAAATGAATCGTCGTCAATTATACATACTTTAAATTCACCATTTGCTTGTTGAATTATACTCTTCAGAGTCAAATTTAGATATGGTTGATTTAAACTTTTTGTATTTCTACTTCCCCAATGCAACCACTTACGCGCGTTTACGTCTTGATCCACATGCACCCATATGATATTTTGTGAATCAATTGGTACGTCGTTGATCAAATATTTCGAAACTAAATCGTATGTTTTTCCTTCTTGTATTTTCTCTTGTTTTTGTTTATATTTATCGTATAATATACTTGAAATAGTTATGAATACAAAACCAAAAATATACTTAATCATTCTATATATATATTTACTATTATATATCATTTTTTATTTGTTTCATATGTGACCACCACAATTCTTGATTACTCTTCTCATTTTCAAATTGTTGTGCCAATTTATAAACTTGCTCTAGATTTTCTTGTGTTTCTGCATTTCTTTTACGGTTCATATACGATTCACTGTTATCTATATATTGTGTTTTTAATATTTCTCGTTTTTTTTTATATTCGTGTACATTTTGATTATATGAGGATATGTTTGAGCTAGAAACTGGAATTAATGTTTGTGTACAAGCTCTTTTAAAATCTTGATATGGTAATTTAGAAAATATAGTAGAATCATAATTATCTAATTTTTGTCGGGTTATACTGTATCCTGTATTATTAATTGTATGAACGTTATCTTGAGTGTCAATAATAGCCAGTTCACGTTTCTTTTCTTCGATATTTGAATGCATTTTTTCGATATTATTAACTTTTTCGTGTTTTTCGATTTTTGAACTTTTTATCCAATCACCATATCCAAATGATTGTTCTTCGTCCGCATAATTTAATTTGTCAAACATTGTATTGAATATGTCAGAAAAATTTTCTTGAGTCAATATATTTTCTATCTGATCTAAAGGAATATTGAAATTATTCGCTTTAAATGAATCTTTTTTATTGGCTATATTATATACTTTATTCAATAATTTAAATGCTTTTGAAAAAAATATAAAGTACATTTTATCCAGCCCAGATTTATCTGGGTGTGTATATAGTGTTAATTTGTATGCTGATTTTAGAGTTGACGAATTAAGCTCGTTTATTTTGAACAGATTTAATAAATCTGAAAATGAATATTCACTCAGATCAAAGTTGAATTCCATATAGTTTATTTCTTACATTAAAATTCCTTAAAAAACGTTGTAATTGCATCAGAAGATCCAGACATACAAATAGAATCAATGTCATTATTGTAAAATCTAATCAATGTAGGTATGGCTTTTACTTTATATTTATGTACTATGGTTTTCGCTATATCATAATCAGCAACAATATTAATCGTATTTTTCGTCTTTATAAATTGAAGTATATGAGGTAGTACACGTTTACATACAACACACCATTCAGCAGTAATGTATAAAATACAGTATTTGTTGGGATTATCGGATACAACACTTTTAAGTTGATCTATATGACAAACTTCAATAGCGTTCACTGTGTCGTCTAATTTAACTTCACGCATATAATTAAATTAATACAAAAAATTATTTTTATTTGAACTAGATTTTAAATATTTTTCCACTATATGTTTAATTGTGTTTTGAAATACAGGGAATAATAAAGGGTGAGCTTCCCATAAATATGTACAAAAATCCCAATGTAAGTGTATATTGTTGACAATGTGATTAAAACCATATTCTTCTATCAACTCTAGCATTTTTATTTCTATGCTATTTGGCAATAAATTATACGATTTTGGAGGTAAAACAATGCATAATTGTTCTAATGGATGTTTGTATATCTGGTTATTTTCATTTTTAAATAACGTGGAGTTTTTGGACGGAATATATTTAAGTAAATCTGAAAATAGTGGTGGATACGAGAATGGATAATACCATTGCGTGTCTGGACATGATTTAGAATAATACAAAAGACACCATTGCAATCCTTCAATATATTTTACACACACATTTTGTATGAACTTGTCGTTTACTTCTTCTTCATCAAATAAAACGGTATAATACCTTTGTTTCCAATTTGGTTTGTCAATCTCTAATAGTTCCTCGTGATCTTGATTGATCATTGGGGTTTTGAGTATTCTATCGTCCTTACTGATATTTCTTTTGAGTAACGATTTCTTTTGTTTAATTCTAAATTCAACTTCGTTTTTCAAATACAAGTATTCATTTTTAGAAACGACACCGCAGAAAACACGGAAAAAATCCCAGTTTATACATGATTTATGTGTCAGTGAATGTTTATTGCTGTAATATCTTAATGTTTCTTGATAACAATTAATTATGTTCTTAATTCCAGTAGTTCTGATATTTAGTATTGGTGAGTGGGGTAAAAAATCATTTCCTAACATAAATGACAATGTAATATAATCTTGTGAGACGACATATCTTTTTAAAGATGGATTAAGTTCGACATGAATATAGTTTTGTAATTTACAAATATCTAATTTGACAAGATCTTTTTCAAAATTTTCTCTTACTAAAAAAATGCTTTTACAGTATTGTAAATGTTCAAGTGATAATATGATAAGATCAGCGTCTAGACCGAATATATATACTATATTATCTGGTTCAGCGTTTTCTCGTACATGTTGATAAATTTTGTGTTCACCTTCACCAGGTACATCACTACCTGAAAATGTTATGCGATATTCGTTCTGTCCTTGTAGAAATTTGTTCATGTATTGATTTAAATTGTTCATAAATTGAGTTCCAGGAGTAATACAACATGTGTCAAATCCTATATGTTTTCCTTCTAACTGTTGAAGGATTGTAGATTTGAATCGTCTTTCACGCTGTTGTTTCATTTTTGCAAAAGGAACAACACCATCAAACGCAACAAAAGTGTGAATAGGTTGTAATAGCTTTATCAAGTATATTATAGACGCACGTACATGATCAAAAATTTCATTTTCTGTTTTACATTGGCTGTGTATTGCTTCATATATAAATGAGTTACTGTCTAGATATAGGTAATTTACAACGTGTTCTTTTTTTTCAAGATAATCAGTAATATTATAATGGTTTAAAATATGAGCAAAATAACTAGGAATTCCCATGTTACAAATATATTGAAATATTTTTTAATATAAATAAATAATATATATATAGGAATATTTTAATGACAGAATTACAAACCGAAGTAATTCTAGCAGGAAAAAATAAGAATCGATATTTTCAACAAGTATTGGAAAATATGATTAAGTCATTAAAACATTTTGAACATGAAAATATTATTACAACACAAGAAATAAACGAGTATATGATTGCAATTGAAAATATATCGAAAATGATCAAAACATGTGAAGAATTAATCCATGGAAATTCAAATATTTTAACGTGTTTACAAGATATTAATAATTCTTTATTTACATTGATGAAACAATGTGGTACTTATTGTTTATATGACTTATTGTACATTTGTTTTGGTCAGGATTTTGAAAAGGAGTTGTGCATTACTGACATTACTAGAAACAAGTTCAACGCATTGCTAAAATATATAAAACCATATAAATTTAATCATATTAGTAAGACAAAAAAACACAACTATGACAATGATATAATTAAAAAAGGAAACAATTTAGATTGCTTTGATGTAAATTATACGGATAATTTCGAATGTAAAGTAAATGGAATACGAATAATATTCAAAACAAAAACAAAAAATACAATTATAGTACATGGTATAGTTGAAAATGTTGTGATTCATTGTAGTGATATACCATATGTAAATGCATTTCAACGTTTGTTAAAAACAAAAAAAGAAGCAAATACACTTCTATGGAATAATTATGTTGATAATATATGCTTAAAATCGTATATACTATATAATACAGAAGAAATAATAAGTGCATATAATGATTACATCGAAATATTGGATAAATACCGAAATATGAATATGGCACAATTAGTCAGAGATTTTTTGAATGAAACAATGTATCAACAAAGGAATATTTTGTTAATTTTTTTGTTGGATGTAGAGAACGTACAATCTCAATATAAATCATATTTATTGTATGATCTTCTCTCCAACGATGCAAATGAAATTATTGATACAAGAGATCAAATTCGAATATTGAATAGTTTTACTTGGAATATGAAAAAAGCATTTCGTAGAGCTATGAAGCACACAGTGGATTATACCATGAATATCACTAAACATGATAATATTTCCATACCTTTTGAACAACACATTTGTCTATTAAATGCTCCAAATGTAGTAAAAGAAAAGGCAATGGTAAAGTTGAAGGAAATCAAAGCTAAGTCTGAGGATTCTGGAGGGAAAGCTAGGCAATACTTAGAAGGCTTGTTGAAAATTCCATTTGGTGAATACAAAAAAGAACCTGTTTTACACAATATTCAGAGAATAAAAAAAATATATGCGGATATTATCCAAACATTAGATGGTGAAGCACCACCAAATATTAGTGGTTTTGAGATAATGAAAAATGTAAAACAAATAGAAAGTAATTTAGAATTCGAAACCTATTCAAAAATTGATCATTTAGCACAAGTAATTGTTTCTGGGAAAAGAAAACATGTGATTGATAACATTAAGATATTGAACGATTATTTTAAATTAAACAATATTCCCATGAGAATTAGTCAATCCGGACATTCAAAGCAGACAATCAAATCAAATATTATAAAAAATCTTCAAGGATTGACTACCGAAAATATACATGAATTGTATACTATTTTTAATATGCAATTTCAAAATAAACATATAGTTTTGGATAAATGTGTCTCAATATCAGATATCTGGAAAGAAGTGAATGATTCTATTGTACGAAGTCGCGAGATTTTAAACAATGCGGTTCATGGACACGAAGAAGCGAAAAAGTCGATTGAGAAAATAATTGGACAATGGATGAATGGAGATTTGCGAGGATACTGTTTTGGTTTTGAAGGACCGCCAGGAGTTGGTAAAACAAGTTTAGCAAAAAAAGGTTTAGCTAAAACATTAGTCGATGTGAATGGTGAAACACGTCCTTTTCGTTTTATTGCAATTGGTGGTTCAAGTAATGGGAGTACTTTGGAAGGACATAATTATACGTACGTCGGATCAACATGGGGACGAATTGTAGATATTCTGATGGAAAGTAAATGCATGAATCCAATAATATTTATCGACGAATTAGATAAAGTAAGTCAAACTGAACATGGTAAAGAAATTGTTGGAATTCTGACACATTTGGTAGATCCTACACAAAATGACGATTTTCAGGACAAATATTTCAATGGGATCAGTATTGATCTATCAAAAGTACTGTTTGTATTTTCTTATAATGATCCTTCATTGATTGATAAAATATTATTAGATAGAATTCACAGAATTAAGTTCAGTAATTTAAATGAAAGTGAAAAACTAGTGATTGCTGAAAAATATATATTACCTGAAATATATGAAAAAATTGGACTCAATGAAAATGTTGTCCAATTTGAAGAAAACGTTTTAAAACATATAATCAATCATTATACATTTGAATCGGGTGTTCGTAAGCTGAAAGAAATACTATTTGATATATTGAGTGAAATTAATATAGACTTGTTTGAGGAAAAATACGAGTATCCATGCGTTATCAGAATCGAAGACTTGAAATCAAGGTTTTTGAAAAATAAACATGAAGTTCGCCCTACAACTATTTTGAAAGAAGACAAAGTCGGGTTGATTTGTGGATTGTGGGCTAACTCATTAGGTTTAGGAGGGATATTACCAATTCAAGCAAAATTTTTCCCAAGCAATACGTTTTTAGATCTGAAACTAACTGGAATGCAAGGTGATGTAATGAAAGAAAGTATGACTGTTGCTAAAACTGTTGCATTTAATTTGACACCTTCAAACATACAAACACAAATTCGAACACGTTTGAAAAAATCTACCATTCAGGGATTGCATATTCACTGTCCCGAAGGAGCGACTCCTAAAGATGGACCTTCTGCTGGAGGAGCAATTACAACATGCATCTATAGTTTATTGAATGATAAATGCATAAAGAAGGATATAGCAATGACTGGTGAAATTACGTTAGAAGGAAACATTACAGCAATTGGAGGTTTAGAATACAAAATTTTGGGCGGAATAAAAGCAGGAGTAAAATTATTCATATATCCAGAAGATAATAAAGACGATTTTATTAAAATTAAAGCGAAATACACAGATATTGAGTCAGAGGCAAAATTTATTTCTGTAAAAACAATACAACAAATATTTGAACATGTTTTTGTTTAATTAATTTATATTATTCTTTATATATAGTTATATGATGAATAACAATGTAAAAGTACAAAACAGTATGCGTATGTTGGCTTATTTTACTCCGATATTGTTTATTTCGTTTTCAATAATGTTATTACTCATGGATAATAGTCCAGATACTACAGCTTCTGTATCTTTGTTTATAGTAGGTGCTTTGATTTTATATTGTATAAATATTATTGTAACTACCATAAGAGGTGACGTTGAAGTCAATATGGAACATGCTATGAAAGAAATGAATTATATTTGTGATAATTTTAAAATTGGAAGTTTCAATTTTATGCCAGGAACGTTATTGTCTAGTTCAGTTTCATTTACATACTACATGTGGGTTACATTAGTTGGAAGTATGATTGAATCTAAAAATATCAACATGTTTATGCTTCTTGTTTTTTCACTATTAGTGATCAATCATACATATCAATTTTTTTCATTTCAGTGTGCGTCAAGTAATCGTATAGTGGCTTCTGTATTATCAGGAATTGGGTGGTCAGTAACTTGGTATTTTATCGTTCAGAATATTAACCCAAGATGGAATTTATTCTATACGAATGATAAAAGTACACGAACCAGGTGTGGAAAAATTTCAAAAAAGCAATTTCAATGCAAAGTGTACAAAAATGGTAAATTAATATCTAGGTAAATTGTTGAATGTTGTTTGTAACAAATTGAATCATTACTTCCCCTATATTTTCTCGTTTTGAATTTTGCATAAATAAGATTTTGTTGTATTTATAATAGGTATAAAATTTTTTAAAATAAATCAATACTTTTTGAATATTATACTCTTGGTATATATGAATATCTGTAAAATGGTTTATGTTTTTTAGTTTATTCACTTCATTGTGAAAGTTTGTGAAATAATGAATATAATCTGTTTTAGATTTAATGACTGATAACGGTTTTTTTCTTATGTAAGCCATAGCATGTTTTTGACACATATCACATGGAATACAAGAAAGTAATTTTTGAGTAGTATTCAATATGAAAATTCTGTTTTTCGTGAAAAAGTCTTCATTAATTTTTGCTCCAAATGTGTGAAAAAAAATCCATAATGCTCTACCCCATATCTGAGTTGTCATAATAAAATATATAAAGATTATTTTTTAAAATAAATTAATGAATTCTGATTTTTATAGACAATTATACGAATCATTATGTGATACTTCAAACGATAATGTAGATACTCGACAATGTTTAATAACAAAACAAAAACTGGATGAAGACAATTGTGTTACATTACTATGTGGGCATGTATTCCATTACGATGCATTGTTAAAAGAAGTATATAACAGGAAATATAAAATAAAAAATGATTCTCGAATTCCCAAATACAAAATTCAATGCCCTTATTGTCGTGAAATTCAAATAGGAATATTGCCTTATAAAGATACACATCCTCAATATATGTATGTTAACTACCCAGAGGAATACGCAATGAAAACAAATAAATGTAAACGTATATTAGCATATAAAAATATTCCATGTAATAAATTGTGTGTAAAAGATTATTGTACAAAGTGCCAAGTTTTAATGAGTAAACCATTATGTAATTACATTAAGAAAAAAGGAAAGTTTAAAGGAACTCAATGTGGAAAAATATGTAATGAAAATACTAATAAATGTAGATTGCATAAGAATATGTGATTATTTGAAATGAACGGTGATTCCAATAATAGATAAAGTGAAAAATATAGAAGTTAGATATAAAAATTCATTTTTGATATTGTATTTTATCTGAAGTATTTTAAGTGAACGTTCACTTGGAACGTGTAATAAAGACGCTATAGCAAATATAAAAGATAACGTATAAAGGTATAATATATGCTTGGCAACGTGTCTGTCAAATTTTATATCAAGAAACGCTCTAAAAAATAGAGATAGACTCAATGTCAACCCAGCTAATATTCCACCAATTTGATCCAAACGTGTATTGATTGATTCTTGATCTTGGATATGAATTATTCGTTCACGAATATTAATCATGAAGACAGATTTCAAAACAATGATACATGTAAATATTATATTCGACAGATTCACATTCAACAAGTTATCTACATTTGAAACATACCAAAGGAATAGAAATATAAAATAAAAGATTAAATTAATTGTTAAAGCATGAAAATCTGTTGGTGAGTACTTTTTTTCTACAGTACTACCACTACCAATGTATATAGTTTCATTATTGTTACCGATCGATATGTTTCGAATTTTTTCAACATAAGATCGTTTTAACACTTCTTCTTTTGTCGCTGAGTCATACCATATGTATTCTACAAAACCTTTTTCATTGTTGTCAGCAAATGTCGTCATTGTTTGAATTACTTCCGTAAGTTCACAATGTCCTGTTGGACATGATTCGATTAATTTTTGATCTGATTCGTATGTTAATTTATTATGAATATTTTCATTTGTATGATATAGCATGAAATAATCTTGTTTGTTTGTTTTTTTCCATATAAACACGTAGTCACCTTTATGTGTCTGATATAATTTTGGATATTGTAGCATATTTTTAATTGTATTTTTCAATCCTTCTTTATGTATAATATTTTTCACTGTTTCAGTTAAGGAGATTGACAAACGACAGTTATCGTCGCTACATTTTTCATTTAATGTAGATATAAATGAACTTGGATTCACGTTTGTTTTAAATGATTTGGGAATCTGATTACTTTCATATTTAATGTAATCTTCTCTTTTGTATATATACAATAAACTTAACGATAAAATAAGAGTACTAAATACGTATTTATTCAAATATGCTATCATTATTATATAGTTATATAAATATTTAATTTAAAAATAGTATAAATATTTATGTGAAAGTTAATATAATGAACAAAGAACGCGTAGTTGAAATAATTAAAGATTGGATACAAGTTGACAACGAATTAAAGCAAATCCAAAAAATTGCTCGAGAAAAACGGGAAGAAAAAAAATTGTTATCCAATGAACTAATTGACATTATGCGAAATAATGAAATAGACTGTTTTGACGTCAATGACGGTAAATTAATTTACAGCAAAAACAAAGTCAAATCTTCCCTTAATAAACAACATATATTGTCAAGTCTTGGTACTATTTTTCAAGATGACCAAGAAAAAGTTCAGGAAATAGCAAATCACATATTTGATACGCGTGACGAAAAAATACGCGAAACCATTAAACGGAAAACCATTAAATAATCAATCAACAAAATAATTATATAACATAATATTAATAAACATGAATGGAATAATAATAGGGCTGTTCGGGTTATTTTTCTGTTATATCATCATATCATTCTGTCGATATTTAGAAAAACGTAATAGTATATCTAGAGAGCAATGGTTATCGACGCTATTTTTTTTGATTATGTTATGTATTGTTGTTATGATAATACCACATTCAAATCAAATTTTTGAATAAACGTGTAAATTAATTTTTTAAGAAAATTGAATAAAAACAACTTAAATATATAACCATAATTCAAACGAACAATGGAAATACATATTAATGATAAAATTAAGGAATCTTTTATAGAATTTAAGAAAGATTTGAAACATTTTATCATGAATATGAAATCTTCACGGGAAAATTATTCTC
>Ga0181590_10001731_pt1 | contig 18398 bp, 16 predicted proteins | sample 071ome_34_FD_132446 | JGI IMG/M metagenome (GOLD analysis project Ga0181590, IMG submission 132446) | Coastal salt marsh microbial communities from the Groves Creek Marsh, Skidaway Island, Georgia - 071411BT metaG (megahit assembly) | ecosystem: Environmental > Aquatic > Marine > Intertidal...
GATCGGTCCAAGAACCGTCTGCCGCCCGGCCAGCGCCTGGTCGAAAAATGGCCTGTGCTCGATCTCGGCGTCCAGCCCGATATTCCACGCGACAAATGGATATTCACCGTCGACGGCCTGGTGGCAAACCCGATCCGTTGGAAATGGGACGATTTCATGTCCCAGCCCCAAGTTTCGTTGACGTCGGACATACATTGCGTGACGGGTTGGTCGCGCTACGACAACGCGTGGACCGGCGTCCACATCGCGCACCTTCTGGAGCTAAGTTCTCCGGATCCTGCCGCCCGGCATTGCCTGATATATTGTTCCGACGGTTATACGACCAACGTCCGGTTGGACCGGCTGGCGGACGAGGATGTGCTGCTGGCCCATTCCTGGGAAGGGGAGTACCTGACGAAGGAACATGGCGGACCGGTACGGATCGTCATCCCGAAATGGTACTTCTGGAAAAGCGCCAAGTGGATTCGCCGGATCGAGTTCATGGCCGACGATGAAAAAGGCTTCTGGGAGGACCGCGGCTATCACAATGACGGCGATCCCTGGAAGGAAGAACGCTACGACTGACGGCCGGCGAGCGCTCTACAGCTTTCTTCGGATACTCTCGAAAACGTCTTCGAACATTTGTTCGGTCAGGCGGCCGGTGTTCGTGTTGTAGCGCGAGCAGTGATAGCTGTCGGCGAGGATCAGCCCACTGCCCAGCGTATGGAACGCATTGTGCGCGAATTTAAAGGCGGCCCGGCGTTCGCCAAGTGTCGAGAGCAGGGTGTTATGTGCGATGCCGCCCAAAGCCAGGATAATCTTCAGATTCTTCATCGCGGCGATTTCCTCTACCAGGAACGGGCGGCAGTTGTTCACTTCCGGGCCGGTCGGCTTGTTTTCCGGGGGCAGGCAGCGTACGCCGTTGGCGATACGGCAGTCCTGCAATACCAACCCGTCGTCGGGGCGTTTGTCATAAGTGCCAGCGGCGAATCCGAATTTCGACAGTGTCTGGTAAAGCAGGTCGCCGGCATAGTCTCCGGTAAACGGGCGCCCGGTGCGGTTAGCCCCTTTCAGCCCAGGTGCGAGTCCCACGATCAGGAGGCTTGCGTCCAGCGGACCGAAAGACGGGACCGGACCGTTATGCCAGTCTGGCCAGGTTGACCGATTTTTCTTTCGGAATTCGACGAGTCTGGGACACAAATCGCAGTCTGGCGGCGGCGCGTATCCCGACGACGCGACGTTTCCGGCTTCAGGCATCTTCGTAGATGTCGTCGTCGTCATCGAAATCGGGTTCCGGATCCGCCGGCGTCGGGCTGCGCGCGACCGGCTTTTTCACGAAATCGGGCATGTCGCCCTTGGTATCGTCGCGCCGGCCCTTGCGGGCAATATCTTGCGACAGATCCTGCAGTTCGACGAACGCATCGGCCTGACGGCGCAACTCGTCGGAAACCATCGGCGACTGGGCGCGGAACGTACTGATCACGGTCACGCGGACGCCCCGGCGCTGCATGGCTTCAAGTAGTTGCCGGAAATCTCCGTCGCCAGAAAACAGCACGGCATGGTCGATATTGGGTGCCATTTCCATCATGTCGACAGCCATCTCGATCGACATATTTCCCTTGTACCGGCGACGGCCGGTAGAGTCGGTGTACTCCTTCGCCGGTTTGGTTACCATCGTGTAACCATTGTAATCGAGCCAGTCGATCAAAGGCCTGATCGGGGAATATTCCTGATCTTCGGCCAGCGCGGTGTAGTAATAGGCGCGAACGAGACGGCCCTGCCGGCGAAAAGATTCGAGCAGGTTCTTGTAGTCGATGTCGAAACCGAGCGATTTGGCGGCGGCGTAGAGGTTGGGGCCATCAATGAAGAGCGCAATACGGTCGTCGGCATTGAAATGCATCATGTGAAATCATCCTCTGAAAATGGGCCCGGCCCGGACTGAAATAGTGTGTTAATCCGACAGGCGATTGTGATGCGAAACGCGGCCATTTTTATAACGTTTTCTTTTGGCATCAAAGATTTATGTTGGGCGCCATCATGATTCTGATTGCCATCGGCTCAAACCTTCCGCATCCCGATTACGGTCCTCCGATCGCGGTCTGCGAGGCATCCGTTGCGTCTGTCGCCGCCGCCGGATGCCGGGTTGTTGCCGTTTCACGCTGGTTCCGAAGTGCTCCGATACCGGTGTCGGACCAGCCGGATTACGTCAATGGCGTTATTTCGGTCGAAACCAGTCAGAAACCCGCGCCTTTGCTTGAAAAACTGCACGAGATCGAAGCGGAGTTCGGGCGGGAACGGAGCGTGCCGAACGCGGCGCGCATCCTCGATCTCGACCTGATTGCCTATGACGAAATCGTCATGAATGGCGAAAAACCGCCGATTTTGCCTCATCCCAGGCTGGCGGAACGTGCCTTTGTGCTTAAGCCGTTGCTGGATGTCGCGCCCGAGTGGCGTCACCCTGTGTCCGGCGCATCGGCGCGCGCGCTGGCGGCGGTGCTGCCAGCCGGCCAGGTTTGCGCTGCGACGAACGCTCAGGGACAGTGACAACCCGTTAGAATCGCTTGCTATTCATGGCCTGAAGCCTTATACACTCGGCTCTTCCTAATGCTGGAGAAGTGCGAAAAATGGCTCGCGTTACCGTCGAAGATTGCGTTCTCAAGATTCCCAACAGGTTCCAACTCGTCATGATGGCCGCCCAGCGGTCTCGCGAATTGTCGGTTGGCGGCGAATTGACCGTCGATCGGGATAACGACAAGAACCCGGTTGTCGCGCTTCGCGAAATCGCCGACGAGACCGTGCCCCTCGACGAGCTTGAAAACGCGGTTGTCGAGGGCCTTCAGCGTAACATCGACGTGGATGAAATCGTCGAAGAGGAAGACGACGACATGCTCCAGGTGACGGAAGCGCTGAACGAGCTTGCCGGTCTGGTCGATACCGGCGAAGCGCCGGCAGCCGGATCCCCCGACGCACGCACGACGGAGACGCCCGCGGCCGATGCCAGCGATCCGATGGCGGCCCTCGCGGCCGGGTTCGAAGACGTCACCATCGAGGACGTCAAAAAAGAAGACTGACGGCGGGGATCGCGACATGTCTGCGCGATCCGGTTTCAGTTCTTTCCGTATTCCGACTGACATTCTGACGGGGATCGGCCCGTCATGATGCGCCAGTACGAACTGGTTGAACGCGTACGCGGTTACGACCCCACTGTTGACGAAGAAGCGTTGAATCGCGCCTACGTGTTTTCAATGAAGGCGCATGGGTCCCAGACGCGCGCTTCCGGCGATCCGTATTTTTCGCATCCGGTCGAAGTCGCGGGCATTCTCACCGAATATCGGCTTGATACCGCGTCCATTGTGACCGGCCTGCTGCACGATACGGTCGAGGACACGGTCGCGACCATCGACGAAATCCAACGCCTGTTCGGCGACGAGGTGGCGCGACTGGTCGATGGCGTCACCAAGTTGTCCAAACTTGAACTGCAGTCGCCCGACACGCGACATGCGGAAAATTTTCGAAAGCTTCTTCTGGCCATCTCGGAAGATATCCGGGTTTTGCTGGTGAAGCTTGCCGACCGCGTGCACAACATGCGGACCCTCCACTACATATCCGATCCGGAAAAGCGGGCCCGTATCGCTCGCGAGACGATGGACATATATGTTCCGCTGGCGGAGCGGATCGGCATTCAGGATATCAAGGAAGAGCTCGAGGAAATGGCTTTCCGGGAACTTTATCCCGAAGTCGCGGAATCGATAGAGAACCGGCTCGAGTTTCTGAAGGAGCAGGGCGAGGATATCGTCAAGCGGATTTCCGACGAAATCAAGCGGGTTCTGGCGGGAGCGGACATTGAATGCTGGATATCCGGCCGGACCAAACGGCCCGTCTCAATATGGCGGAAGATGCAGCGCAAGAATGTCGAATACGAACAACTCACCGACATTATCGCGTTTCGCGTAGTTGTTGCCTCGGTCGAGGATTGCTACAGGGCTCTCGGCGTAATCCATACCCAGTACCGGATGATTCCCGGCGAGTTCGACGACTATATCTCCACACCGAAACTGAACGGCTATCAGTCGTTGCATACCGCCCTGATCGGGCCCGAAATGCACCGGATCGAAATTCAGATCCGGACGACCCAGATGCATGAGGTCGCGGAACTCGGCGTCGCCGCCCACTGGCAGTACAAACAGGGTGCCGCGCTGACCGAAGGCAAACGGTATCACTGGGTCCGCCAATTGCTCGATATTCTCGAAAATTCGACGAACCCGGACGAATTTCTGGAACACACCAAGCTTGAAATGTTTCCGGACGAGGTGTTCTGTTTCACGCCGAAGGGCGAAATTATCAACCTTCCTCAGGGCGCGACGGTCATCGATTTCGCCTATGCGGTGCATTCAGAGATCGGCGACAGATGCGTCGGCGCCCGCATAAACGGGAAAATGGCTCCCCTGCGCACCGAAATCGGCAATGGAGACCAGGTCGAGATCCTAACGTCGGCGGACGGTACTCCGTCTCCAACTTGGGAACAGCTGGTCGTCACCGGCAAGGCACGTGCGCGTATCCGACGCTACGTGCGCGGCGAACGGCGCGAAGAGTTCACCAAGCTGGGACAGGCGATGCTCGACCGGGCATTTCGCGATGTCGGCTATTCCAACGATCAGGAGCCGTCACAGGCCGCGCTCGACAAGTTCGACGCTGAATCGATGGACGATCTGATTTCCCTGGTAGGCAGCGGAGAAGCGACTGTTCCGGAAGTCGTTGCGGCACTGGTCCCCGAGGAATTTTTGAAGAAGGCAGCAAAGGAGTCGGGGCAGGAACTGCCGGAGCGGGCGAACTGGCAATCTGCGGAGATACCCATTCGCGGGCTGACGGACGGCATGGCCGTTCATCATGCCAAATGCTGCCATCCACTGCCGGGCGACCGGATTGTAGGGATCCTGACGCCCGGCAAGGGCGTCGCCATCCACACCAAGGATTGCGAGACACTGGAAAGTTTTGCCGACACACCCGAACGCTGGATCGATGTGGGGTGGGATATCGGACCCGCGACGCTGGTCGGCCGCATCAAGCTGGTGGTTGCGAACGAAACCGGAGCGCTGGGGGCGCTGACGACGGTGATCGGTCAGAATCAGGCCAACATCAACAATCTGAAATTCACGAGCCGATCGACGGACTTTTTCGACATGATGATCGATATCGAGGTGAGGGACACACATCATTTGAACGATATCGTCGCGGCTCTGCGCGCAACACCGGGCGTGACTTCGGTGGACCGGGAAGGATAAACGCTGCCGCCTCCGGCACGATGTTGTAAACTGGTCATTCTTGTCAGCTCGGAACTTTCGGGGAGAGAACCGAATGAACAACAGGTATTTGAGACTCGGTGTAAATATCGATCACGTGGCGACGATCCGGAATGCCCGCGGCGGAAAACATCCGGATCCGGTCCGGGCGGCCCTTGCAGCGGCGTCGGCCGGGGCTGACGGCATCACTGCCCATCTCCGAGAAGACCGGCGACATATGACCGATGACGATATATTGCGCCTGACCCGGGAAATAGAACTGCCCCTCAATCTGGAAATGGCGGCGACCGGCGAAATGCTGGAAATAGCATTGCGCCATACGCCCCATGCGGCCTGTATCGTGCCCGAAAAGCGCCAGGAACGGACGACCGAGGGCGGTCTCGAGGTCGCCGGGGCACATAACCGGCTCGCCCCCTATGTTCGCCAGCTTGCCGGCGCGGGAATCAGGGTGTCGCTTTTCATCGAGCCCGACATCGAACAGGTGGATGCGGCGGTCGCGATCGGGGCGCAGGTCGTCGAACTGCACACCGGCGCCTATTGCGAAGCGACGCCCGAAATGCGCGACTCCCAGTTCGACCGGATCGTCGTCGCGGCAGCGCATGCCGAAGCGGTTGGAATTGAATGTCATGCCGGTCACGGACTGACGTTCGATACCGTCGCGCCGGTCGCGGCGATTGCGACGATCGAAGAGCTCAATATCGGACATTTCCTGATCGGCGAGGCCATTTTCGGCGGGCTGGAAAGTTCCATCAAGCGGATGCGTTCCCTGATGGACAAGGCCCGGGCCGCTGCAGACGGCCAGCGCAGCGCCTGACCGATTCTGTTAGTTTATACAAATGATTATCGGCATCGGCAGCGACCTGATCGACATCCGGCGGATCGAAAAAACGCTGGCGCGTTTCGGCGACCGGTTTACGAACCGTTGCTATACGGAGATCGAACGTCGAAAGAGCGACAAGCGTCTGTTGAGAGCCGAAAGCTACGCCAAGCGGTACGCAGCCAAGGAAGCATGTTCCAAGGCATTGGGCACCGGGTTTCGCAAGGGCGTTTTCTGGCGCGACATGGGTGTGGTGAACCTGCCCGGCGGCAAACCGACGTTGGAATTGACCGGCGGCGCGCTTGCACGGCTGAACGACATCGTCCCGGACGGCATGGACGTCCAGATCGATCTGACGATTACCGACGAACCGCCGATCGCGGAAGCGCTGGTGATCATTACGGCAATCCCCAGGTCCGGCTCTTGACACTTCACCGGGCACCCCACTAAACCCCGCGGAATGACCGATATTCGGGTGAAGTCCCGTATCGGCGATTTACCGCGACATTCGAAGACAGAATACAATGGCGACAAAAAAATCGGGCGGTGTCTGGGATACGATCAAGACGCTGATTTATGCAGTTCTGATCGCACTTTTCATTCGCACATTTGCGTTCGAACCGTTCAATATTCCCTCGGGCTCCATGATACCGACATTGCTGGTAGGGGATTATCTGTTCGTCTCCAAATATTCTTACGGCTACAGTCGTCATTCCCTGCCGCTTAGTCTGCCGCTGATTCCGGGGCGCGTGTTCAGCTCGGTTCCCGAACGGGGCGATGTCGCGGTCTTCAAGCTGCCTCGCGACAACAGCACGGATTACATCAAGCGGATCGTCGGATTGCCCGGGGACAAAATCCAGGTCCGTGAAGGGCGGCTTTACGTCAACGGAGAGATCGTCGATCGCAAACAGGTGAAACCGTTTGCCGTCAGAGGTCCTCTGGGATCCACGATCGGCATCCCCCAGTTCGAGGAAACGCTGCCTAACGGCGTCAAACACCGTATCCTCGAACAAAGCGACACGTTCGAACTCGACAACACGTCCGTGTACACCGTACCCCCGGGACACGTCTTCGGCATGGGCGACAACCGGGACAACTCCGAAGACAGCAGGGTTCTCCGGCGGGTCGGTTATATCCCGATGGAAAACCTCGTCGGCCGCGCGGAGTTCATTTTCTTTTCCTACGATCCGGACGGCAGCAACTGGCCGTTGACGGTTCGCTGGTCCAGATTGTTCCAGGCGATCAGGTAGGAGCGGCGGGAAGAGCCATGTCCGCATCGGGTCGCAATCCGGCGGAGCTGGAAGACATCCTGGATTATCGGTTTGCGGATGGGGAACTGCTGGTTCGAGCGCTAACTCACAGCAGTCTCAAAAAATCCGCAAACGACCCCAGTTATGAAAGGCTGGAATTCCTCGGCGACCGCGTGCTGGGCCTGATCATCGCCGAATTGCTGATCGAGGAATTTCCCGACTCGGCGGAAGGCAAGCTGGCGCCCCGTCTGGCTGCCCTTGTCAGCGGACGGACCCTGGCGGATGTTGCTCGATCGATCGGTTTGCGTGAATTCATCCGCATGACGGACGGCGAAGCTGCGGCGGGTACCAACGAACGTGTCTCCGTTCTCGGTGATTGCTGTGAAGCGGTTATCGGGTCGGTCTACCGGGACGGCGGACTGGAGGCCGCCAGAAAGCTGGTGCGTCGTTTCTGGGAACCGCTTGTAGCAGACGTCGAACACCGTGTTGCCAAGACGGATTTGCAGGAGTGGGCGCAGGGCAGGGGGTTGCCGCTGCCCAAATATACCGTGGTGGACCGGCAGGGACCTGCGCATGCGCCGGAATTCACGATCGAGCTGGAGATCGCGCAACAGGATTCCATCCGCGCCACCGGCCCGTCAAAGCAGGCTGCCGAACAGGCCGCCGCCGCGGAAATGCTGGCGCGCATACAGGACATTTCATGACCGAAATTCGTCAAAAATGCGGTTTCGTGGCGTTACTGGGCGCACCGAATGCAGGTAAATCAACATTGCTCAACACGATTGTCGGGGCAAAAGTTTCCATCGTCACGCCAAAGGTGCAGACTACCCGAACGCGTATCCTCGGGGTTTCGCTGGCTGGCGCCGCGCAACTCGTTTTCATCGACACCCCCGGCATTTTCAAGCCGAAGCGGCGCCTGGACCGCGCGATGGTGGCGGCTGCGTGGGGCGGGGCATCCGATTCCGATGTCATTCTTCTGCTGATTGACGCCAAGACCGGGATCGATCGAGATACCAGACGCATCATGGACGGTCTGAAGGAAAGCAAACGAAAAGCCATCTGCGTCCTGAACAAGATCGACACCGTCAAGCGGCCGAGCCTGCTGGCCCTGACGGATCAACTTGTCGCGGAAGATGTGTTCACGGATTTCTTCATGATTTCGGCGTTGAACGGAGACGGGGTAGAGGATCTGAAACTCGAATTGGCGGACAGACTGCCCGACGGTCACTGGCATTTTCCCGAAGACCAGCTTTCCGACATGAACGACCGTTTATTCGCCGCCGAAATCACGCGTGAGAAGCTGTATCTGAATCTGCACCAGGAACTGCCCTACGCATTGACCGTTGAAACCGAGACCTGGGAGCCGTTCGACAATGGCGCCGTTAAGGTCGAGCAGGTGATCTTCGTCGAACGCGACAGCCAGAAAGGCATCGTGCTCGGCAAGGGAGGAGAACGGATAAAGCGTATACGCACACTGGCTCAGGAAGAACTGAAAGACATTCTGGGGCGCGACGTCCACTTGTTTCTGTTCGTCAAGGTCCGGGAGAACTGGGGCGACGATCCGGAGAGATACCGCGACTGGGGCCTGGATTTCAGTACCTGACACACGCCGGTCTCACCGGGAACAATACAACCCCGTTTAGCGGTATCGCGAATTTTGCACTATCATTCGGCATGAACTGGACCGACGAAGGGATCGTGCTGTCGGCACGCAAACACGGGGAAAGCGCGGCGATCGTCACCCTGCTGACCCGTGACAACGGCCGGCATGCCGGCCTTGTCCGCGGCGGTTCCGGATCGCGGTCGCGCGGCATCTATCAGACGGGCAACCTGGTCAGTGCCGAGTGGCGGGCACGCCTCAGTGAGCATCTTGGCACCTATACTTGTGAATTGCTGCAGCCCAATGCCGCCCTCCTGATGAGCGAACGCCTGCCGCTGCTGGCGCTGACATCGGCGGCGGCACTGGTCGAACGGCTGCTGCCGGAACGCGAACCGCATCCCGACACGTTCGCTTCTCTTACCGCTCTGATCGAAATTCTTGGCGCGGGCGGTCGCTGGCTGTCGCACTATGTCGAGTGGGAACTCGGTCTTCTGACCCATCTTGGCTATGGCCTGGACCTGTCAGAATGCGCGGCGACGGGTGCGATCGACGATCTGGTATTCGTGTCCCCGCGGACCGGGTGTGCGGTTTCCGCGGGCGCCGGCGCGCCGTATCGCGAAAAACTGTTCGATCTGCCGGCCTTTTTCATGGCCAGGGACACGGAACCCTCGGCGGAAGATATCCGGACCGGACTTCGAATAACCGGCCATTTCCTGGCGCGGTGCGCAAAAGACGCCGATGCCGGCGAGTTGCCGAGGTCGCGGGCGCGGTTTGTCGACCGTGTCGCGCGGGATGCCCGCGAATGACCGGTTTCCGTCAAGTTGAAGGCCGGACGAATCACCGGATTCTGATATAATGACGCTATACAAATCTCCCTCCGTCAGAGGGCCGCACGTTGTCTAGGAATTAGTATAGATGGCCGATCAGACCATTGCTTCCCGGGTAGAGGAAGTCGCTTTTAACGATGCTCTGGGCGAGCGTTATCTCGCTTACGCGCTCTCGACCATTACATCCCGGTCCCTGCCCGATGTACGCGACGGGTTGAAGCCCGTTCACCGGCGGCTGCTCTTCGCCATGCGCCAGCTGCGGCTGGAACCCGAATCTGGGTTCAAGAAATGCGCGCGCGTGGTTGGCGACGTCATCGGCAAATATCATCCGCACGGCGATGTAGCGGTGTACGACGCGTTGGTGCGCCTGGCGCAGGATTTTGCGGTGCGCTATCCGCTGGTCGAAGGGCAGGGCAATTTCGGCAACATCGACGGCGATAACGCGGCCGCAATGCGGTATACGGAATCCCGGCTGACAGAATACGCCATTGCGATGCTGGAAGGCATCGACGAGGACGCCGTCGATTTCCGCGAAAATTACGACGGATCAGAGGACGAACCCGTCCTGCTGCCGGCCAGCGTGCCGAACCTGTTGTGCAACGGGTCGGCGGGTATCGCAGTCGGCATGGCGACCAACATTCCGCCGCACAATCTGGACGAAGTGTGCGCGGCGCTGCTGCATCTCCTGAAGTTCCCCAATGCCACCATCGCCAAGCTGGTCGAGCTGGTCCCCGGACCGGATTTCCCGACCGGCGGCATTCTGGTCGAGGATCGGGACTCGGTCGCGGAAGCCTACGCGACCGGACGGGGGTCGTTCCGCCTACGCGCCAAATGGCAGGTCGAGAAGCTCAGTCACGGGCAATATCAGATCGTCATCACCGAAATTCCCTATCAGGTGCAGAAGGGACGGATCGTCGAGAAGATTGCGGACCTTCTGACCGCCAAGAAGCTGCCGCTGCTGGGCGATATCCGCGATGAAAGCGCGGAGGATATCCGTCTGATCCTGGAACCGCGCAATCGGTCGATCGAGCCCGATGTTCTGATGGAGCAGATGTTCCGGACGACCGATCTGGAAACACGTGCCAGCCTGAACATGAACGTGCTGGATTCGAACATGGTGCCGCGGGTGATGAACCTGCGGGACGTGTTGCGCGCGTTCCTGGAACACCGCGAGTCTGTGCTGGTGCGGCGGACCAAGCACCGCCTCGCAAAGATCGAGCACCGCTTGGAAGTCCTTGAAGGGTACCTGATCGCGTACCTGAACCTCGACGAGGTGATCCGCATCATCCGCGAGGAAGACGAGCCCAAGGCGATTATGATGAAGAAGTGGAAGCTGACTGACGTTCAGGCCGAAGCCATCCTGAACATGCGGCTGCGCGCTCTTCGCCGACTCGAAGAGATCGCGATCAGGGAAGAACACGCGGCGCTGACGGCGGAGAAAAAAACGCTGACCGCGCTCCTGAAAAACAGGAAAAAGCGCGAAGCCGTTATCTCCGATCAGATCAAGGATATCCGGAAGAAATTCGGCAAGAAGACCGACCTCGGCGCGCGGCGAACCGAAATCGGCGACGCGCCGGAAGAGATCGTCGTGCCGCTGGATATTCTGATCGAGCGGGAGCCGATCACGGTGATCTGTTCGCAGAAAGGCTGGATCCGGGCGGCCAAGGGACATCTGACGGAGACCGCCGATCTTAAATACAAGGATGGCGATCGGTCACGGTTTGTCTTCCACGCCCAAACGACCGACAAGATCCTGATGTTTGCAACGAATGGCCGGTTCTACACGCTGTCGGGCGACAAGCTGCCTGGCGGACGTGGGCACGGAGATCCGGTGCGCCTTATGATCGATTTGCCGAACGATCAGGATATCGTGGCGCTGTTCGTGCATCGCCCTGGCGAGAAAGTCGTCGTGGCGTCGTCAGATGGGCGTGGCTTCATCGTGCCGGTGGACGACGTGATCGCCCAGACCAAGAACGGCAAACAGGTGCTGAACGTGGGCAAGGGGACCGAGGCGCAGGCCTGCGCGCCGGTCGCCGGCGACACGCTGGCGGTGGTCGGCGAGAACCGCAAGATCATCATTTTTCCGCTGGCAGAGCTGCCGGAAATGACGCGCGGCCGCGGCGTCAAACTACAGAGTTACAAGGATGGCGCTTTGGCCGACCTGACAACGTTCACGCTGAAAGAAGGCCTGCCTTGGAAGACAGGCGCCGGCGTCCGCACCGAGACCGACATCAAAGCCTATATCGGAAAGCGGTCGCAAGCGGGGCGCATGGCTATGCGCGGCTTCCCCCGGAATAACCGGTTCGGAAACTACGAGTAGCCGTCTCCGGGCTGTTGCTTTCTAAAACAGCAACCGTTTTAGAAGTTCAGCGAAATATCCCGGTGGATCGACAGGCAGCTGGCGACTTCGGTTGCCTGATCGCTGTTTAACCGTGGTTGAGAGCGCAGCCCGATGGTGTCGCGGATAGCGGTTTCGTAGGCCACCAGCTCCGCTAACAAATCTTGCGCGGCACGCTGCCGCCACTCGACTTCCGCTTCGAACTGTTTCAGTCCCTCGGTCACGGATGCCGCTGCGCGTGCCAGATTCGGTTCCCGCCGTGTCAGGTCGCGCCGCGCGCGGGAAAAGAGGGATTTGACGTGGCTCGCGCCGGTGATGTCGTTAAAGAGTTTCTCAACCGCCCGGAATTCCTCGGCCGCCTGTTCCAGTGGCTGCGACGACAGGACACCGGGCAGGGCTTTCAGCCTGTCGCCGATGGCCGCGAGCGCGTCCGCCTGCTGCACGATCCTGATAGTCTCGGCGATCGGTTCGTATGCTTCGTCGACGGTACGGCGATACATCGTCCGCGCGCGCATTTCGGCTTTCGCCAGCGCTTCGAACATGGCGCGCTGATCTTTCCAGTCGGCAGGAATCCGGCTGCGTGTCTCGTCCACTTCTCTTTTGAGTTCCTCTATATCGGCGCGGATATCTGCAATCGCCGAGTCTCCGCCGGTGCCGTCCCGGGTTTCCCGCCGAAGATCGTTGTCGCGGTCGGCGATGCGCGCCTCGATCCGGCGGACCTCCTGTTCGATCCGGCGCGCCTCGCGGTGCACGGGGGTGTATGCCGGTTTGAACGCCTCGAGCGCGGCGCCGGTCTTCTTTACATCCTCAACCCGGTTGAAGACGTTCGCCGCATTCTGGAACCCTTCGTTCAGCTTGGTTTTCTGACGGTCGGGCATGTAGGAGAAATCCAGATTCCGAGCGTCCGCGATCGCCGACTGCAGCGCAGCCTGGTTTTCCGCATATTGCTTGAACAGCATGTTTTCGATGCAGAACGACAGCCGCGGGTTTTTCGGTGGCGGCGCCGTTTCGGATGTCAGGTACACCCGGTTCGGCAGATAGTTCACCAGCGACGGCCAAATTCCGACGATAGCGAGACCCGTCAGCTGAAGCAGAATGAAGGGCACGACACCGGCATACATCCGGATCGTCTTGACCGACGGAGGTGCCACGCCCCGCAGATAGAACAGAGCGAAGCCGAACGGCGGCGTCAGGAACGATGTCTGCATGTTGACGCCGATCATCACGCCCAGCCAGACGGCGGTGATGTTCGCGGTGGTGTCGGCAAGCAGGATCGGGGCGATGATCGGAACCACCACAACGGCGATCTCGATGAAATCGAGGAAGAAGCCGAGGATAAAGATCACGGCCATGACGACGATGAACTTTGTGATAAAGCCGCCCGGCAGTCCCGACAGGAATTCCCGCACCAGATCTTCACCGCCAAAGGCGCGGAACGCGGCCGTCAGCATCGCAGCGCCCAGCAGGATGATGAAGACCAGCGATGTCGTCTTCGCGGTTTCCTTCATCACGCCGTTCAGCGTGTCGTCGATCTTGTATATACGGACAAGGCTCCAGGCGACCGCGACCAACAGGCCCGCCACCGCAATCAAGGCCAGAATGACGCCCGTCCATTCGGCGCTGGTGCGCGTGTTCTTGATGTTGATGTCGTAAAAGTTCAGCAGAACGACGATCGCGGCGATCGAGACGATGGCGAGAATCGCCGGCCAGTAGGCCCGCGGTTCTCCGTTTTTCAGCCGATAGCCCGCCATGATGGCTGCGCCGATGGCGCCGATGGCGCCGGCCTGGTTCACGGTTGCGACCCCCATGATGATCGAGCCCAGTACGACGAAGATCAGCGTCAATGGCGGTACCAGTGCCAGAGCGACCTTGATCAGGAAGGATGTGTCGAATTTTTCCTCGAACCGGACGGGCGGGGCGGATTTGGGGCGGACGATCGCGACGATCAGGATATACGCCATGTACAGCGCGACGAGGACGAGGCCCGGGATCAATGCGCCGAGGAACATGTCGCCGGCGCTCGTTGAATTCAACCCGAACTCCGACGGCATCGAGAACTGGCCTGTCGCCTGCTTGTATTCCGCCTGGCGCAGCGTACTCGCCTGATCGGTCGCGCTCGACAGCTGGTCGGCGAGGATGATGAGGACGATCGACGGCGGGATGATCTGACCCAGCGTGCCGGATGCGCTGATCGTGCCGGTTGCCAGTGCCTGCGAGTAATTGGCGCGTAGCATGACGGGTAGTGAAATCAGCCCCATCGCAACGACGGTTGCGCCGACGATGCCCGTCGTCGCGGCCAGCAATGCGCCGACGAACACCACCGCGATGCCCAGCCCGCCCGGAATGGGGCCGAATAATTGCGCCATGGTGACCAGCAGGTCTTCGGCGACCTTGGAGCGTTCGAGCATGATGCCCATGAACACGAACAGAGGGATCGCAATCAGCGTGTCGCGCTCGACCTCCCAGTAGACGCCGCGGAAATTAGTGACCCCCGCGTCGAGCCACTGGCTCGGCCCGCCCTGGAGGAAATAGGCGTCGGCGCTGCCCTCGAACATATATCCGCACAGTGCCGCTAGCGCGATCGACAGGATCGCGGAGCCCGGCAGTGCGAAAGCTACCGGATAGCCGGATGCGAGGGCGACCGCCATGGTGATGAGGAGGATCAGGAGAAAGACGATTTCCATGGGGCTAGCGAACGTCCTCCATCTCGATCAGGGCGCGCCGTGCGACGCGCCGACCGGGCGTGCATCCGGATCGTTGGCCAGCACGGCGGCGTTGCGAAGCGTGTAGCCGAGGAACTGCATCATCATCGTCAGCGCGTAAATCAGAAGGAAGCCGGCCATCAGGTATTTGACATACAGACCGTAGCCGCTCTGCGTGACCTCGAAGCTGAGCAGCGGCGCATTGATCAGGTTGGATTTATCCCACATGCCCGACGTCATGATGATCCAGCACAGCGGCACGCCAAGCAGGATCGACCCGATCACGTTCGACCACGCCTTTCTGCGTTCGCTCATCCCGGCATAGATGATGTCGACGCGGACATGACCCTCTTCAATCAGAGTATAAGCGCTGGCGAACAGGAACAGCGCCGCGTACCAGAACCGGACCAGATCGCCCATAAAGGCCTGTTCGTAGGAAAAGATGAACCGCGCGACGACGATCTGGAATTCGGCCAGCACGATCAGCAGTGCCAGCCAGGTAAAGCCCAGTGATCTGCTGAAGAACGCGATGATCAGCGAAATGCCGATCAGCGGATAATGAATGAAATTGCCGCGATAGGTGGCGCGTCCGAGTTGTTTGGTCATTTCTTCGCTGAAGAGGAGCGGCAACAGGCCTTCCACCCGCATGAAAGAGATCACCATATCGACCGCGCCGACCAGCAGCACCATCCAGAACGCGGCCCGGGCGATATAGGCGGCGACGGCTGCGAGTAAATCCGCGTCGCGGGTCATGGTCCGGTTGCTGCTGGTGCAAGTGACGAATACGATGGCGAGGATGGCAGCGGCATAAAGGCCCAGCTGCACGAAGCCGAGGGAAACGTCGCTGCCGGTAAGCGGCGCGCGCAGCGGCGCGGCCCCGAACCAGCCGAAATGCGAAAACAGGTTCGCGAGACCGGGCCAGCCCTGCCAGAAAATCAGATAGTTATTGAGCGTAAAGATAAGCGCCACGGCAGCGGTCGACAGCGCCGCGATGCGCAAAACGCGGCCTCGCGCTGCGCCGGAACTGTCGGCTGTGGCGGATACGGAAGTCATGGCGACCGGCTGAGTACGGAATTATGACCGGTGTCCGTTGGACCGGACCAAGTGAAAGGGCGGAGCCGTTCGGTTCCGCCCTTTGTCATTTTTCCGACGCTATCAGGTGCCAAGAACGCGGTTGCGCTGCTGCACGTAGGCCTGATCTGAAATCTTCGTCCAGGCACCGAGTTCCTTCCGCGCGCCGACGAAGCTGTCATGGATCTTCTTGGCCAGCGGGCTGTGCGCCTGTACGGATTCGAAAACCTCGCTCGACGCTTTTCCGAAACTGTCATAGATATCGTCGTTGAAACGGCGCAACTGAACACCGTTTTCGGTAACCAGCTTGTTGAGCGCGGCGCCATTCTTGGCATTGTATTCCGCCATCATGACATCGTTTTCCATCGAGGCTGCCGCTTCGATGAGCATCTGATCGGATTTGGTCAGCTTGCCCCACCAGGACGCATTCATGCCCAGCGACAGCATCGCCGCCGGTTCGTGCATGCCCGGGTAGTAGTAGTATTTGGCGGCTTCGTAGAACTTCATGAAACTGTCGTTCCAGGGGCCGACCCACTCAGTGGCGTCGATCGCGCCCGAGACCAGGTTTTCGTATATCTGGCCGCCCGGCAGCGAAACCGGCGATGCGCCCAGCTTGGACATGACGTCGCCCCCGAGGCCCGGGATACGCATTTTCAGACCCTTAAGGTCATCCGCCGAGTTGATTTCCTTGCGGAACCAGCCGCCCATCTGGACGCCAGTATTGCCGCACATCAGGCATTTCAGCCCGTAATTGCCGGCAAGCTCGTCCCACAGTGCCTGGCCCCCACCGAAGCGGATCCAGGCATTCATCTCGGTGTAGGTGAATCCGAACGGCACCGCCGTGAAATATGCCCAGCCCGGATGCTTGCCTTTCCAGTAATAATCCGCGGCGTGGTAGGCCTGGGCGTTCCCCGATGATACCGCGTCGAAGGAGTCGAACGCGCCGACGCGTTCGCCCGCTGCAAAATACTGGACCTTGATGCGGCCTTCGGACAGCGCTTCGATGCGTGCGGCGGCGCGCTGCGCGCCGGTGCCGAGGCCCGGAAAGTCACGCGGCCAGGTCGTGACCATGGTCATTTCGATGCGTTGCTTGTTTACAGCCGGTGCGACCGGTGTCTTCGGGGCTTCCGCCTTTTTCGGGGCGGGTTTATCTCCGGAGGTCGCCAAATAGGTCGCTCCGGCACCCACAACAACGCCTGCAGCGCCGGCTATAAAAGCGCGTCGATTTTCGTTTGCCATTTTCCTCTCCCGATCTTTGTTAAAATATCGATTGTTCCGGGAATAAGCATCCCTCTTGAGAGGATAATATGGGCGTTATGGCATGGGCGCAACGGGCGTTGCACGAAATGCAGGGCTTACGACCGCATCCGGTTCCGTCAGAGCGTCAACCAGCCATCCTGATCGAGCACTTCCAGCGGCTTGAAGCGCGCCTTGTAGGCCATCTTGTCGGATCCCTCTATCCAGTACCCCAGATAGACATAGGGCAGACCCGTCGCCTGGGCGTGTTCGATCATCCACAGAATCATATAGGTGCCAAGGCTGCGGCGCGTCTCGCTGCCCTCGAAGAAGCTGTATACCGCTGACAGGGAATCCTCCATCCGGTCCATCAGCATCACGGCGACCAGGCGACCTTCACGATCGCGGAATTCAACGGTCCGGGACGATACCGGCGTGTCTTCGACCATCGCGCGGTAGTCGCCGAAATCCATACCGGACATATCGCCGCCTTCGTGGCGCCGCCGCTGATAGGATGAAAACAGGCGGTATTGTTCGACCGTCGCGATCGCTTCGATGTCGTCCGCCGTCAGGTCGCTATTTGTCTTTGTCACGCGGCGGAAGGATTTGGTCCACTGGAATTCGGATGCCGCGATCCGGACCGGTACGCAGGCGTTGCAGTTCGGACAGGCAGGACGATAGGCCAGGCTGTGACTGCGACGAAATCCCGCACGTGACAGGCGTTCGTACAATTCGTCGGCATTGGGCCCCGACAGATCGGTCACGACCTTACGCTCCGTCTTGCCCTCCAGATACGGGCAGGGCAGGGAGCGGGTGCCGAAAAAGAAACGATCAGGACGGATGAGTTGCTGGTTCATACTCAAACAGACTTACGAACGATGGAGCGCATCCCGAATATAGGGATTCCCGCCGTTTGAGCAAAGTTTTACGAAACTATTGGTAAACGCCGGGGGTTCCTGCTCCGGCGGAAACCGGTCCGCGTTACTTCAGACGCGGTCCGCTCCAGTCGCGCTGGAACGCTGGATTGGCCTCGGCCTCAGCCGGTTTTACAGTCGCGCCGGCTTTCGCCGATTTTATGGCCTCGGCTTTCTGGCCCGCTTCCCGAAGCAGAACGATAGATATCCGGCGATTGCGCGCATTCTTCGGGTCTTCCTTGATCATCGGTTCGGTCGCGGCTTTCCCGGTTACGTGCGAAATGCGGGACAGTTTCAGGCCGTTTTCGATAAGGACCCTGCAGCCGGCGAGCGCGCGGTTCGTCGACAATTCCCAGTTGCCGAA
>Ga0181590_10001739_pt1 | contig 18332 bp, 23 predicted proteins | sample 071ome_34_FD_132446 | JGI IMG/M metagenome (GOLD analysis project Ga0181590, IMG submission 132446) | Coastal salt marsh microbial communities from the Groves Creek Marsh, Skidaway Island, Georgia - 071411BT metaG (megahit assembly) | ecosystem: Environmental > Aquatic > Marine > Intertidal...
AAAAGTTTCTGGGTGTCTAGTGGTAATACTAGTTCAATAGACTTAATGATAGATACATCATTTGCGAACCAATCTATCGCCCAACAAGTTCCCAATGGGAGAGAGAGTTGCTGTAGGGTCGCCACCTACTAATGCACATATACGATGGCTTTGTGTACTCTCTCAAAGTTTATAATGTGGTACAGGCATGAAAAGGAACTACTTAAATCTAGTTTCAGTACAGGTAAAATGTTTAAATTATACCTGTCCCAACGGAGTTAGCGTTGTGGGTATAAACAAAGCCATATTATAATTTAGGGTGAGTAGATTTGTTGTTTGCATTATTGACTCCTGCTCACCCCATACAAAGTGTAATCCCAAACACCCACAGTTTTATTTGTAGTTCTGTGCGAGGGAGAGTGGTGTAAGTTAGTGTTTGATAATCCACTACACTTTGATTTAAGTTATAGCATTTGCTATAATCTTATAACGTTATAAGAAAGAGGTTAATCATGAATATATTTTATACAGACGAATGTCCTATTCGTTCAGCACAAAACCAATGTGATAAACACGTTGTCAAAATGATATTAGAGTCAGCACAAATGCTATGCTCTGTTCATCATCGCTATAATTCCAAAGTAAAAAATTTATATAAGCCTACCCATACTAAACATCCTAGTACTATTTGGGCAGGTGATAGTCAGCAAAATTATGAATGGTTATATAATCATTTCATTGCTTTATGTGATGAGTATGAATATAGATATGATAATGTTCATCTATCTCGTATTAAATTAGAAGAACCATTAAACAATATTCCTGTTGGTATTCCCAATATCGGAATGACTAAGCTACGTCTTGCTATTACAGACAAGATATTTCACTTTAATTGTCCTATTAAATCCTACAGAAAGTATTATATTTCTAAACAATTTAACTTTCCTATGGTCTGGACTAAAAGAACTAAACCACGTTGGTTTAAATACGTTGTGTAAAGGAGGTCTTCATGAAAGACAATTATGATACTTATGTTAAACAATTTAATGAGAAATTGTATTTCATACTTAAATATGTGCATAGCTTTGATTTTCCTATGATAAAAAAACATCTAGGAAAAGATATAAAGAGGTTGCAATACACAAAGAAAACTGTATAAAGGAATGGTATATTCACTATACATAACTTTCTTTCTTTGTGACTCAGAGGGGTGGTCAGAAATGACTGCCCCTTTTTTTGGTCTTGAGGAAATGAAACAAAAGCTTATAACGTTATAAGAGAAAGGTAAAAATGTACATCACAAAGAAACGTCAATTAGAATACATAAAGCAGTTAGGGATACCTTCTAATACTCAAGCAAGAATGGATTGTCCATTCTGTCTAAACAAAAATACATTCAGCATCAATACTGAAGACGGTAAGATAATGTGGAAGTGTTACCATGCTAATTGTAAAATTGGTGGCACGACTGAACGACCATTATCTCCAGAAGATATTGAGAAGTTCTTGGAACTATCGTCAACTAACAGCCCGGCTGAACCGAAAGTAATGTCTTGGACAATCCCAAAGCATTTCACCAACATCCAGTCGAGCGAAAAGTGTTTAGCTTATGTAAAAGAAAATAATTGCTACTCATCATACCTTGAAGGAATTGTATCTATCTACTATGACCCACGAAAAGATAGGGCAGTATTTATTATCAAAAAAGAGGGCGAACCAGTATCAGCAGTAGGTAGAAGTTTAAATCCCATGGTGATGCCTAAATGGTTTAACTATAATAAAAACAATATTCCTTTTACGTGTGGAGATAATGATACAGCAGTAGTCGTAGAAGATTGTGCATCTGCTTGTGCAGTTAGTCATATCCATACTGGAGTAGCTTTACTAGGTACAACTTTAAAAGAAGAATATTCTTTGTATCTGTCACAGAATTTTAAAAAGGTTATTATTGCTCTCGATAGAGATGCCACTAAGAAGGCATTTGATTTAAGCAAAGGTTTGAGGTATCTTGTTGATACTGAAGTCAAAGTCTTAGAAGAAGACTTAAAATATTTAAACAAAGAAAAGATAAAGGAGTTATTTGATGTCACTGGAAAATAGAATAATTAAGTTCTGTCTTAATCGTGACTTTTTTGAAGATAACAAAAAAAGAATAAGCAAGAGCAACTTTACAAACGGTCTTGCCGAAGTCTATGATGTTATAAAAGATACGTATAAGAAGCACGATAATATTCAAAAACTTTCTGTTGAAGAGATTAAAGATGCATATTTTAATATTTATAAACCTGCATCTACAACTGCTCATAAACAGAAAATGTCTGCAATATTAGATAATATTGAAAATGATAATACAGAATACAATGAAGATATTGTTTCTGATACTTTAAAAAATTTACGTATCAAAGACCATGCTTTCAAATTAGTTAATGAAGCTAATGCTATATGGAATGGTAAAGGAAATAATTTATCAGCTATTAAAAAACTAGTAGAAGAATTTGATGAAGATGAGGTAGTAAATGAAGATGAACTTGTCCCTGTTACTAAAGATATTAAAGAAATGTTAGAAGAAGTTAATGTAACTTCTAAATGGAAATTTAATATTAAAACTTTAGGAGATAGAGTAGATGGTATTGGCGAAGGTAATTTGATGATTATTTTTGCTAGACCTGAAACAGGAAAGACTGCATTTTGGGTCAGCTTAACTGCAAGCTATGAAGGTTTTGCTCATCAAGGTGCAAAGGTTCATTGTTTTATTAATGAAGAACCTGCAGTACGAACTCAAATGAGAATGGTATCCGCTTGGACTGATATGCATAAGAAGGATATTGAAGATAATATAACTGAAGCAAAAGAGGAGTGGTCAAAGATTAGTGATAAAATTGTTTGCCACGACTCTGTGGATTGGTCTTTAGAATCTCTTGATAAGTATTGTGAAGAGAACAAACCCGATATTGTTATTGTTGACCAGTTAGATAAAATTAATGTTACTGGTAATTACAATAGAGGTGATGAACGATTACGAGCAATCTATTTAGGTGCTAGAGAGATAGCAAAAAGAAGAAAAATTACTATAATTGGTATGTCCCAAGCTAATGCAGAAGCAGAGGGATTAACTAATCTATCATTTGATATGATGGAGAATAGTAGAACAGGAAAAGCAGCAGAAGCTGATTTAATTATTGGTATAGGAAAGGCTTACTCGGAAGGGGATACACCCAACTTTTCAAGAAGTCTGAATATATTAAAAAATAAAATAAACGGATGGCATGGTATTGTTAATACTATATTGCTACCAGAGAAATCGAGGTATATAGAATAATGAGAGTCACAGTATTTGATGTAGAAACTACGGAAGAAGGTTTTAAGGGAAGTCCTAACCCTTATTATCCAGAGAACAAATTAATAAGTTTAGGAATAAATGATGAGTATTTATTTTTCTGGCATCCTGATTTGCCAGATATTGATTTAAAAAAGAATAAAAAAATAGTACAGGATATTTTAGACAAGACTGATTTATTGGTAGGTCATAATATTAAATTTGATTTATCTTGGATTTATTCTTGTGGATTTAAATATAATGGAAGTATCTACGATACCATGATTGGTGAATATGTTTTATATCGTGGTGTTAAAACTAAAATATCTTTAGCTGAATGTTGTTTAAGAAGAGGATTAATCAGAAAAGCTACATCCATTATTGATACTTACAGGTCACAAGGAATGACTTTTAAAGATATTCCACCTAAAGATATTGAGTTCTATGGTAGAAGAGATGTGGATTGTACTAGACAATTATTCAATGCTCAGGCAGCCGACTTAGGTAAAAAAGCTAATAGCAGTTTAACACCTACTGTTAGAATGATGAATAAGTTTACGAGGGTTCTAACTGAAATGGAAATGAATGGTATCTATATTGATAAAGATAAACTCTTAGACGTGAAAGAAGAGTTTGAAAAAGAACATAAACTATTGAAGGTTCAAATAGATAATACTATATGGGACATGATGGGCGATACTAAAGTAGATGCAAGTAGCCCAGAGCAGTTATCTTGGTTGCTTTACGGATTTAAAGTAACCAATAAAAAGAAATGGGCTGAGTTATTAAATATTGGTGTTAATAAAGATACTAATAAAGCTAAACGTAGACCTAAATTAACTCTATCTGATTTTAATGGTATTATGAAAAAGTACACTAAACCTTTACATAAAACTCGTTCTGAACAATGCAATGAATGTTATGGCAAAGGTAAAGTACAAAAAATAAAATTAGATGGAAAGCCTTATAAAAATTTAAGCAAGTGTGAGAAATGTGAAGGAGATGGTTATCTCTATCATGAATTAAAAGAACTTGCAGGATTTAAAGTTAATTTAAAATCTGTTATAGAAAACTTTTCTAGAGATAGTAAAGATACTGCTAGTAAACTAGTAGGGTTTACTTCTACGGGTGGATTTAAAACTGATAAAGTAACACTGATGACTATTGCGAAATATAGTAAAAATGGAATAGTAGATTTTATTGATACTGTAACTCGATACAGTGCTATAGAAACATATTTAAAAACATTTGTTGACGGTATTCAAAACTTTGTAGGTTGGAACTCTATCTTGCATCCTCAGTTTATGCAGACTGCTACAGCAACGGGAAGACTATCCAGTAGAAATCCTAACTTCCAAAATCAGCCACGTGCTAAAACTTTTCCTATTAGGAAAGTTATTAAATCACGATTTAAAGACGGTAAGATTATGGAAGTAGACTTTGCACAGTTAGAATTTAGAACTGCAGTCTTTCTTGCTCAGGACAAGCAAGGAATGAAAGATATTGAAGATGGTGTGGATGTTCATCAATTTACTGCCGACATCATTGGAGTATCTCGACAAGATGCAAAGGCTCATACTTTTAAACCTCTGTATGGTGGAGTCAGTGGTACTGATGATGAAAAAAAATATTACACTGAGTTCCTAAATAAATATAAACAGATTAAGGAGTGGCACGATAAATTAGAGTATGATGCAATCGCCACTAAAATGATTACCTTACCAACAGGCAGGCAGTTTTCATTTCCTGATGCGAAGAGGATGCCTTGGGGTAGTTCTAATTATTCTACCCAAATAAAAAACTATCCTGTTCAAGGATTTGCTACTGCTGATATTGTTCCTTTAGCTTGTCTAAATGCTTATGAGTTAATGAGGGAACGAAAGGTAAAAAGTCTACTTATCAACACTGTACACGACAGTATAGTAGTAGATGTCTATCCGGGTGAAGAGAAAATAATGTCCGATATATTATCTCAATCTACCAGAGGTGTAAAAAACACAATGAAATCAATGTATAATATTGACTTTAATGTGCCTCTTGATATTGAAGTAAAAATCGGGGATGATTGGCTTGACATGACGGAAATAAACGTGTAACTTATCCACAAACATATAAAGGAGGTCACATTAATGATGACTAATGATATATCAGTAAAAGAAATGTCCGATGCACAGATTATGGCTGCAATTGGACAAACTGTTGATACAAACAGACCGATGCTATCTCGTTTACAAATTAATAGAGATGCTGAGGATGATGAAGGTAATAGATTACCGACAGGTCACTATTTTATTTATCATCCAGAATTGGAACAGAACATTTATGGTGAGTCAGTAGAATTTAGACCATTCTATACTGCTTACCAGTACATGGCGTACAATCCTTCTGAAAAGAAGTATTCTTCACGTTCTGTTATTTTTAGAAACTGGAAAGAAGATATTATTGATACGACAGGTGGTACTCGATGTGGTAAACTACCTGAGTCTCAAAAAGCAAATCTTACTCCTGCTGAACTAGAACTTCAGAAAAATATTAAGTGTTATAAGATGACTTATGGCACAGTATCTTTCAAAGGGAAAAATGCAAAAGGGGAAGATATTGATGTTGAGAACTTTCCTGTTCTTTGGAGAAACACTGGAACTAACTATAACATAGTTAATGAAGCATTTACTGGCTTAACTAATCTTGGTAAACCAATGTTTAAATATACTTTAACATTAGGTACAGAGAAAAGAAAAGCAGGTGCTGTAAGGTTCTTTGTTTCTACTTATAAAATTAACAAAGACAAAGAGTTAAACTTTACATCTGATGATGAGAAAACTTTAGAAAGTTTCTTAACATTAATTAACTCTGAAAATAAAAGTGTCAGTACGATGCATGATAAAGCCACTGCTCAAGAAGCTTCTGATGGCGACACTGCTAAAGTTATTGAACAACTAGCATAGTGCATTTACTTTTAATAAAAATACAAGAACTGTTAGCCCGCTCTGGAAAGGAGCGGGTTGACATCTCAGAAGATATCATTGAAGAGTTTGGGGAAGCCTGTAAGCAAGCTTTTAGAAAGCAATTTACAGAACAAAGAGACCCTAATTTTTCTATCCGAATGTCTGGTATTGGCAAACCTCTTTGCCAATTACAAATGGAAAAACAGAATTCTTCTTCTGAAGAACCCCCTTACAATTTTAAAATGCGAGTTTTATTTGGAGATTTAATTGAAGCTTCTGCCATTGCTATCATGAAAGCGGCAGGTATTAAAATTCAATCAGAACAACAAGAAGTTCATAATGAAATTGCAGGTGTTAAAATTAAAGGTACTTATGACGTAGAGATTGATGGTAAAATCTTTGATATTAAAAGTGCCTCTCCTTATGCCTACGATAATAAGTTTGCAAAAGGATTTAAAAATGTAGAAGAAGACGATAGCTTTGGATATGTAGTTCAAGGTTCATTATACTCTGATTCTTCTGGAAAACCATTTGGTGGTTGGATTGTGATAAATAAATCTACCGGGGAATGGCAAATCGTAGAAACACCTACTTATACAGATGATTATAAAGTTAAAGCATTAAAGACTGCTGAGAATAACATTGATGCATTAGTTAATGACAAACCCTTTGAAAGATGTTTTGAGGATATACCTGAAACATTTAACAAAGTAAGCACAGGGAATAGGGTATTGAATACTATTTGTTCTTTCTGTTCCTATAAGAAAGCTTGTTGGGGAGAAGAATTACAGTATTTACCTCAGCAACAATCTAAAGCAAAATCACCTCGTTGGTTTTGGTATACTAAAATAGTAAATCCCAAGGAGGGAAATAGTAATGACAACTAAAAGTAAAGATTTAGCATCACGTGGTCCAACAGTATACGTAACACCTGTTCCTACAAAGGAAGGTGCTTTTATGTGTAGCATTAAGAAGAATAAAAATCCTTCTGATGATGAAAAAACTTGTGAAGTTATTGCAATGGGCATGATGAGAATGGCTCTGACTGACCCTCAGTATGTTTATGATTTAGGGATAGAAGCTATAGAAGAAGAAGAAATGTTAGAAAGTAATAAACCTGTCCTTAAAGGTAATGGTAAACATGATGATACTAATATTATTGATATCCTAGAATATATTAAATTTAAAAATAATAGTGGTAAATTAAACTAATGAGTAAAGATAATTTCAATAACTCTGATGATAATAATATCAGAAAGAAGTTTGATTTAGATTTACAATATGGGAAGATGCGTGAAAAGAAAATTCACGATATGTTTTTTAAGAAAAAATTTGAGATAAAGTCAGAGAGAGATTGGTGGCAGAAGACAGGGAACATTGCTATTGAAGTTCAATGTTATGATAAGCCAAGTGGGATATCAGTTACCAAAGCTGATTATTGGATGCACGTCTTAACAGATGGTGATGATGAATACTGTACTTTAGTTTTTAAAGTAAGCACTGTTAAGAAACTGGTAAAGAAGTATAAAAATAAAAATGTATTTGGTGGTGACCATAAAAAATCTAAATTTGTTCTAGTCCCGTTAAAAGAATTGTTTGTGTTGGAGAACATAAAAAATGGATAAAATAAATCCAAATTATTATAAGTCTAAGACCATAGAAACTATTGAAGCGATACGTTCTCAGTTATCTACTGATGAATTTCGTGGATATTTAAAAGGTCAGATTTGGAAATATTTATCTCGTCACAGAGAAAAGAATGGTTTTGAAGACTTGCAGAAAGCAAAGTGGTATATGGACTACCTAATTGAGTTTGAAAGAGAGATAGGTGAAGGTGACATTATCAAAAACTAGGAGGTACTATGTCAACTAACAATTATATAATAAATGGTGAACAAGTTCAGTTATTACTGAGATACTTATTCACTAGACCTTATGGTGAGGTTATAAAGTTAATAGAAATACTAGGTCAATTGAGGGAACTAGATGAAAAGGTTAATGCGGAGTTCATCTCGAAAAAACAAAGTAAGTAGTAACTTAGCTACTATTTACGTTAACCTAGATAAATCAGGAGAGATTAAATTAGACTTAGATTATATTAAACCTGCTTTATTAATAGAAACATTCAAAAAGAAATTCCCTACTTATGAAAACTCCGTATTATTATCTTCTATTATTTACGATACTATATCTACTTATGAGGATTTATATGACAGGATTCAAAACACTATCAATATGAATTAAATATCTCGCATCTCCATACTTAAGGCTCTTGCCCTGTTGGGTGTTTGACGATACCATCTAGAACGCAACATCTCATTCGCTGCATCAGGGTAATTGCCTTCTTTTAAATACTTAATCATATTCTTAAATTTAGATACTCCTGCAAATCCCATCTGAAAAATCATCTCACAGATAATACCTTTAGCTTTAGCAGGTAAATCTAAATCATTTTCTACACAGAATTTCTCCATTAAGTTCCATGCTTTATCAAAATCTTCTTCAAAGATTTTATCCCATCCTTCTTTATCTTTAGGTGCTTCCTCTCCGGGTAACATCTTATGACCATACCCTCCAGTTTTAAATCCTAAAGTATCAATATAGGTATCTAGCCTATATCCTTCATGATTTTTAATTCTTTCTTTTAATGCATCTTTAATTATATCTGACATTAATCCTCCTAAACTATTTAGTAATTTTCTTAGATTTCTCAAAGCTACGTAAGCCCGCCATACCCAAAAGTGCAGTGACTAAAGGGAATAAAGTAGACATATCTAACTCTGGTAAAGGTTGATGCTCTATGCTAAAAGCAGCAAGAATAAACATAATAAATTGTTTTAATACATACTCCCATGCTATTGCTAAAGCACAACTCATTCCTATGAGGGGTCTCCACGACCGTTGCATAATTCCACCAATACCTGTTGCTGTTGATTGGGCATCAGCAAGATTGATATCCATTTGTTTTTTATTAAGTTCATTCTCTAGTTCTTGTAACTTAATTTTAATTTGACCTTTTTCTTCCTCTGAAGTATGAACACTGTCAATGACCTTACCAACAGTATCCACTAGACTTCCGCCTAATAATTTACTTAACATTTTATGCTCCTATACCATTTAATGCTTTATAATAATCTAACCACTCTTCCTGACTCCAACACACCATTTCTTGATATTTAATATCTCTATTTTTAAATTGTTGTGCTATTGTTTCTTCTAGTAGTCTCCCTTGTTTTTCTTTGAAAAGTAGACAAGTATTCTCGTCTATAAAATCTAAATAAGTATACTTATATAATGTAGGATTATTCTCACCTGCAAAAAATATTATTAGTATGAGAACATATTTCATTCGTTTACTTGATTCAAAAACATATAATAATCCATATTTCTAGGTGTCAAATCACCTTTTCTCATTCTATCTAACATAGAAGTGTTCATTAGTTTTATTCTGTTTTTTATCCTCTCTATCAGTTGTCTTTCAGTAAAACCTTTAGATAGCATATAATCTCTATAAACATGAGGTACAAATCCTCGTGACATATAAGTATGTGCTGCAAAAGTAACAAAGTTATCTATGGTAGCATTAGAATTACTTTTCATTTTTGTTAGTACATAGATACTTTTTAGGTACTTAGCTTCTTGTACAGTCGTTGTAGTTATGAGTAATCTCTTTAACCAATCATCTAAATCTCTTTCATATTTACCTCTATCTTTATTATTCATATCAATAACTAAAGTTGTCTCCTTACCCTCTTCAAACATATCTTTAAAAGTAAATATATTTCTATTGTTTGCTAAGTTATTATAAAATAATTCTATTAGACCATGTAAAGAACTTGGGGCTGCAGCCTTTAAAACTTTAAGACTATCTTTAGGCGAACCTATACCTAAATGTATTTTACCTTCTCTCATAGTTAATTCTGTCACTATTTTTCCTACATATTCTAAAGAAGGGAAACTGAATAATTGGTCTGCAGATAAGTCTGGTGCTGCAACAGTAGATGTAATATTAGTATCTGTAGCTACAGAAGGAACACCAAATAATGCCCAGTCAGGTAATCCCGCATCCATTAAGAACATAGTAGGTGTCCTGAAATCTGTTCCTGCATATTGATTTATTTTGGTAATTAAATAATCAGCAGCACCTATACCCACTACTCCTAAACTACCTGCATAAAAAATCATACTAGCTGTAAAAGCAGATAATCCTCTAACATCTCCCGTCTTTTTAGCTGTTTGAATATGTTCTACCATCTGTGCTAAAAAATTATGTTGGAATGTTTTGAATAGTCCTGCAGACTTTCCTATATAACCTAAAGCACCACTCTCACCATAAATTTTAGGTCTTTCAAATCTATTATATTCCACCATATATTTATTAGCCATATAAGAAGCATTTCTATTAGCATCTTTTACAGATAAACCAGAATCAATAAAATATTTTCTAAACATCAATGCAGACATTGCTCTAGAAAACATTTCTACTTTAGCTGATAGAGTTTTACCTGTCGCATATTCCCAAAGTTTTGAACGACTTAATAATTTTAAATCGCCCTTTTTATTTACTTCAGTTTTAGTAGGTATTCTAGCTTGAACTACCATATCTTCATTTCTAAATTCATCTAAGAACTTAGCTTCTACTGTTCTTTGTTCTGCTAAATATTTAAAAAATTCTTTACCTTCTTTGCTAGGATTAAACATTTCTTTAAATCCATAAAACACTGCACCTATAGGGTCTCCTTTACCGCCTAGTGAATTTAATCGATGTAACTGAGGGACAATCATCTGATATGGCTGAACTAATTGGGCTGCTATAAATCTTATGTTATATGCCAAAAGCTTTGTTGTTAAGGTTACTCTATTTAGACCACCTATAAAAGCATCTCCACCAGAAGACTTTAAATATCTTTCTGCTAGATTATCTATTGTTTTAGATACTGCACTTTTTTCTCTGGAGAAAGCATTATCTAAATACCCTTTAGCCACTTTATAAGCGTTAGGATATAAGTTTCTAGCTACACCATCTAATTCTAAGAATGAAGTAACATCTCTATTTAATTTCATTTTTTCGGAAGCATAAATACCTCCTTCAACAAATTGTAAAATACCTTTTTCAAAGTTATCTAGATTCTTTTCTTTACTATATAAAGGTTCTGTACCTGCAAAACCTTTTATGTATTTATCCTTTCTTCTTTTCATTACATACTGAGGAGCATTTTTTCTTATCCAGTTTAAGTATGCAGAGTTAATAGCTTTTGTTGCTTCTCCGTCATTTTTTAAATACATCATTGCCTCAGAAAAAACAGAAGAAGGGTCTTGGGCATACTCCTTTTTAGTAGATATATCGTATTCAATATCTTTATCTGCTTTCTTTAATTCTTTTACTAGGCTTTCTGCTTTAGCTAGACTCTCAGCACCATAAACATTCATTAACTGCTTCTTTCCATCTACAGTTTTATTAGCAAATACTCTATAGTCTCCAAACCAAACGTGAGGGATATAGTTAGGTATTCTTCCTATTAGAGGACTATTTAATCCTGTTGCTTTTATTTGACCATTGATATCATTTCTAACTCTTTCTACCATGTTTCGTATAGCTGTATAATAGAGTTGCTGTGCAGAGTTCATTCCAAAAGTATTACTTAACTCTTCTGCTTTTATATTACCTGTATCTTTATCAAAAATTTTATCTTTAGGATTTTCTAAGTATCTTTGTTCTATTTCTACAGCTTTTTGCATAGCACCAATCCTCTCATCTTTAGTCAGAGTTTTAGCCACTTCTATAAATGAGTCTTTAGAATTTACTTTCTGAGAAAGCTTTACTCCCGGAACAAAACTAAAATCTTTATTGATAGGTAAGATGCTATAATCTTTCTCTTTAAAAGCAGAGCCTTTAATTATAGTATCAAATTTATTTTCTACTCTAATTCTAAAAGTATCTGTTCTATCTACTATCCATTTTGTAACAGGATGTTTATTTAAAAATTTACCCGGTAAAGCAAATCTACCTAGGTGATAACCCACAGTTTTACCGTCTAAGTCTTCATACTTAGCTTTCTTTTTATTAGCCTCATCTAAAATATATAAATCAGACCTAGCTTCTGTAGAATTTCTGATATCTTTCTTTTCTTTGGTAATTATATTTAGGTATTGTTGGGTTTTAAAAAAATCTTTATTAGCTAATATAACAACACCTAAATCTTCTGATTGTTTTTTTAAAGTTTCTATAGCTTTATCATCAATTGATTTTTCACCTTTCTTTCTAGCTTCTAAGGCATTATTTATTTCTACATCAATAAATTCTTTTTTCTTTAACAAATCTACAAGAAATCTTTCTTGATTTTTTATTTCAGTATCAAATCCTTTTGCAAATTCATTATATTCTTTTAGTGATTGACCTTCTAATACTCCCTTTCTAAACTTTAAAGAGTCTCTAAAATCAGTAACTATATCTCTGCTACCTTTACCCCTTATGTTTCCAACAGCACCTACAAATGCAAAAGTTACACCTCCAGCAATCCTATCTTCAAAATTACCTTCTGTAGAACCAAAACCTAAAAAACCTAAAGTAGTTGCTCTAGTTTTCATATTCAATGCTTCTGTTCCACGTAAGGCATTACCTAATATAAATCCTTTAGCACCTGCTGTTGTAGCAGTAGCTAATCCTTTATCTGATTGCATTACAAAATCCGTAGCAGCCATACCTATAGACGCAGGATTTATAAGACCTAAATATTTTTCATTTATTTTGTTTAAAGATTTACCTACAGGAGTTTTAGTTATTGCTTTAGCTACCATTCCCGCACCTTTAATAGCAGGGATATATTCACCTACAGTTATAGGTGCAGCACCAATACCTTGATATATTTTAGCCAATACACCATCATCTGCTTCCCCTTTAGGAGCAACTTTTAAACCTATTGTTTTTAAATACTTTTCTGTTTTTTCTAGGAGATTTAATTCATCCGATTCATTGTCTGACAATAATAGTTCTTCAGGAGTTTTAGAAGTTTCTCCTTGTATAAAATTACTAAATCTATTAATGCCTCCGGGGATGTTGGATAAGAGATTATAAAACCCTGCAGCACTTTCTAAATATGCGTACTTTATATTTCTACTAGGTTTTAAAATTGCATTTTCGGTAAATGCATTGGATGACAGAACGTCATCAATTTCTGATGTAAATGTTTTTAGTTTTCCTTTAGGAGTATTAACTGTACCTAAAGAAGTATCAGTAAAATTACTGATAGAATTTTTGTTATTTAAAATAGAACTAAAAGATACATTAGTATCTGGTTTAAATAATTGATTAAATATTCCTGATGATTCAGTAGTTTCTTGTGTAGGTTCTACACTTTCTTCTACATCAGGTTTAAATAACTGATTGAATAATTTATTTTCAGCCATATTACCCTACAATTTCAATGCTTGAGTCGTTTGGTTCTATTCCTACTTTTCTGTATGTTTTATCGCCTATTGTAAATTCAGAGTTTAATGGAATATCTTCCCATGCCACTCCTTCTGCAGTTCTAAAGGTAGTACCTTCTCCTCCTGTAGCCTGTACTTCTTTTGTATCTATATAATCATAAATACTATTTACTGTGTTGAATATTCTATCTAATGCATCAGCTTGTTGTTCGCCTTCCATTGTATACTGAGGTAAAGTATTAGCTATGAATTGTGCCACACCATCGTTAATAGCTTCTTTGAAATAATCTTTTTCACCAATAGCATCTCTTAACAAAGGTATATCTCTTTGTGTTAATGTAGTAGCACCTGCTGCCTCTGCTATGTCAGGATTTGTGTAGTCTTCCATCGTAGGTTGCCTTTGAAGAACAGTACTAACATAAGCATTTATCTTGGAAGTATTCATGATTAAATCATTTTTCTTATCAGCAACAGTACCAGAAATAACACCTGAACCATAAGGAACTACTTTTGTAGGTACTTCCATTTGTGTTCTAAATGAATCTAGCATTGGGTTATTTTGAGTTAAAAGTAAACTCTTTGTACTATCACCTAATTTATGTTTACTACCTACATCACCAATATAATTATTAATAGTGTCTACTCCTGCTTGATACAATTTAGTTATTCTTTCCTCTCCTGATATATTATCACCTGCAGAATAGTTTTTAGGTATCATATTAGCATTATCCATAATATATTTAGCAGCTTCGTCTACGTCTAAGGATGTATCTATATCGCCTCTATCAAAAAAATAATTAAATGCAGTTTGACCTCCATCAAATTTAGAAACTTTTTTATAAATATCTTGATACTTTTTAGTAGTATTATTTAAGAGACTAAACTTCTCTTCAATCTTAGGTCTTAAATCATCTAAGACAGCCCCTCTTTGTTCAGCTACTCTGTACATAGTATCTCTTGCTGCTTTTAATCCCCCTGTAGCGAAACTAGTTAAAAAATTAGCCATTATTCTGTCTCCTCTTCTATTTCTTCTTTAGCCATTAAACCTGTAGGCATAGGCTCTTTTTCTTCCTCATCTTCACTATTTTCTGATAACTCTTCTTCTATTTTTTCCATAGACTTACTGACTTCATTTCTGACTATCATTTCATCGCCAACATTAGTTTTCTTTTTACGTTGCATTGAAATGTACATTTCTTTAATTCCTAATCTTGCACCTACTGCTGCGATTAATTTCATTAGAGGTTCGCCAATTAATATAGCTAAATCTACTGACCATTTACCTTCTGTGAATCCTGCAAATAAAATAACTCTAGCAATAGCTTCTACAGGTATACCTGCCTTTAACATACTGGCTAAATTTTCTGCATTTTCTTCTTCTGTAAATCTATCCATTAAATACATCATAGCGTCTTCGACTTTACTAATATTGGGTGAATGTTCCCAAGGATAATTACCCGGAGTATCTGTTAAAGACTGTCCGGGAATAGGAGCATCAAATGGATTATACTTAGTCATTATTGATACCTCGCAAATCTTTTCATAATCTCAGTCCACTCTGCTAAAAAATTTTCATAATCTGCTACTTCAGGAGTATCCACTTCTTCAGGTGCATCTAAAGCATATGTTGACATTTCACTAGTACCCAAAGTTTGAGGTTTAGTTAAAAGACTTGGTTGGTCTGAACCACCGCCTGCCATTCTGTTCTTAAGCATTGTGGTTGCTCCTGTCTTTACCATATCACCTATAGTACCTCCCCCGAAAATAGTAGCTACTGTTGAACCTATCTTACCTAAAAAATCTAGCATTAATTCCTCCTATACCATTTTTCCTGCAATAACAGAAACAGCAAACTCACCCATTAATTCATATAATCTAGATTTCTGAGCATCATCATTTAAATCAAATGCTGCTTGTCTTTCTAAAGCTGCGACTGCTAAGTTATGTTGTCTGTTTAAAGCATTTTCTGCAGAGGTAGTAGCCCAAGAAGCTTCATCTCTCCACTGTTGCCATAAAGCTGACATAGCATAGTTAGATATTCCTAATAGGTTTGCCGCATTAGCTTGGTTAGCTGCATTGATAGCTGCTGTATTTGCAGTATTAATTTGTCTTCTCCATGTCACATTTGATTGGTCAATGACACGTTGATTTTCTACATTAAATTTATCTCTTGCATCCTGTAGCGTAGAGTTAAATTGATTAATTTGTGTTTGTCTTTCTGCGTTGGCTCTATCCACTTCAGCTTGATTCTGTGCATTAATACCTGCTATTCTATTTTGCTCTGATGTATTAAACTGAGCCATAGAATTATAAGCATTAGAATTATACTGCTTAATCTGAGACTGTAAGTTATCAAAGAACTGGTCTGTTTGTGCTTGACTCTCTGCATTAAATTGTGCGGCAGCATTTTGTGCTGCTTGGTCAGATAATAAACTTTGTTGTCTGTATTGTGTGTTCTGAAGATTAGCTTGTTGCTCATTAGACAAGTTAGCCATATCCATTTGGAAATACTGTTGAGCATTTAGGATAGCAGCTTGCTGTCTATTATTTAAATTTTGAAATACGACTTGAGAATAAGTCTGAGCATCTTGCTGAGCAATAGGAATAGAAGCATCTAATACCCCTCTAGCAATAGCTTCAGCAGCAATACTAGAAGAACTTAAACCTCTCTTTGCCATTGCCGCATCAGCGACTCTTTGAGCAGCACTTGCAAATACAGGTAAAGGCTGTCCTGCCTGTTGGGCTTGAACTACTTCATTTGATATATTTTCTAATTGACCTAAGACAGTTGCTTCTTTAGGAACATCAGCAATATTCATTGTAGCAGCAATAGCAGGTTGAGTAACACTTCCTGTAGCCGCAGTCATTTGGGCTGCAGGTTGACCTGTTGTAGCTGTATATGTTTGATATGTTTTGGAAAAATCTGTAGGTGCTACTTGAGCAGCAGTAGGAGAGGGTGCAGCAGTTATAGTAGGAGCAGTAGATGTAGCTGCTTGAGCAGTAGGAGTAGGGGTAGTTAATCCGGGAGTAGCTTGCATTTCTCCTGTTTGTAATTGTTGTAACTGAGGAGTAATAGCAGTACCACTAGGCAAAGTAGGCTGAACCATTTGAGCAGCAGTTGTAGCCTGAGTTAAAGCAGAGGTATTTGTTTTAGTTTTAGGTATTGCTGTTTGTAAAGCTGTTACTTGTTCTTGTCTTGTTGTTGGTGATGTAGGTGCAGCAGGTTGTGTTGCATCCATAAATGATTTATATGCATCTTCATTCGTAAACAATTGTTTTTGCTGTTCTGTTAAATCTGCATAAGGTTTATATGCCATTAGTTACTCCCTTTAATTAAGTATGCTTCCATCCACATAATCTTTTCTTTTATCACTGCTATATCCTGTTGCATTTGGGTGACTGCATCGACTTTAGTTTCGACTGCATCGAGTCTCGCTGAAAACATACCCCAAGTCATACCAATAGTTACTAGTAATACTAAATAAGGTAATACTGTTTTCAGGTCTAACTTCATCCGTTAGCTACCTTCATTTGTGCTACACGTTCTTCTTGTTCTTCCCAAGTCTTAGCTAGTTCTTTATCTTTTGTGTAGTCAGGTTTATTTTTGTTAAATGCAATAACTTCATCTACAGTCATGTTCATCCACTTTTGTCTTTCTTCAAAATTTCTTTCTGCCCATGTTTCTAATCTACCTAATAGAAATTTATTATGTGTAGTTAATTCTTTATTTTCTGCTTTTAGTATCTTGTTATCTTTGCGAAGTTTAGTGACTTCTTCTTCTAGTTTTTTTAATGACATACGTTTCTCCTTTAGATTAATTAAGGGCATTTAAAGGGTTATTCAGGGCTTTCTGGATAGTAAGTTCAAGTTCCTCTTTTAGTTCCTTTAACTCTTTATCCTGTTCTCTTGAATCCTCTTTTACTCTTTGTTCAACATCTTCCACAATTGTTTCAATACGTCTAACATCAGCTTTTAGGTCATTCTTTAATTCCTTAGCAACGTCAGCCACAATTGTTACTTCATCTAACACACTATCAATCTCTGTTTTTAATACTGCTATTTCTTGTTCTATATATGTAAGGTCAGGTGCAGTATATTCTTGTATCTTTGCTTTCATATCTTGGTAATCTTTATAAACTTCAAATGCACCATAAAGTCCACCGACAAGTGTAGATAGGGCAATAATAATCCCTACCATTTTTCCACCTTTAAACTTTAATCCTGCAAATTCAATTTCTGCCATATTGTTGATTTACCATTTGTTCCATAATGTAGTCTTGTGCCATGCTATATGGTTGGGCATAAGGGTCTACAAGTTGTTCATTACCATACATAATTTCACTCATGTATAACTCAGCATCTTGTAATGCTTTAGCTTGATACTCATTAAATCCTTCGGTATCTGCTAAAGATGCCATGACTGCTAATTTTGTATTATTAATAGCAACAGTATCTGCAGTCTCGATTACTTTTGCCATTATCACTTGTGCTACTTTTTCTTTTGTAGATTTAGAAGTAGATTCTTTTTTAGTATCATCAGAAGATTCTTCGCTTTCTTCTTGCTCTTCCTCTGCTTCTTGTTCTTGTTGAGGTTCAGGTGAAGTCTCTTCCATTTCTACTTCAATGACTTCTATTTCCATATCCCCACTTTCATCCATACTAGA
>Ga0181590_10001753_pt1 | contig 18260 bp, 33 predicted proteins | sample 071ome_34_FD_132446 | JGI IMG/M metagenome (GOLD analysis project Ga0181590, IMG submission 132446) | Coastal salt marsh microbial communities from the Groves Creek Marsh, Skidaway Island, Georgia - 071411BT metaG (megahit assembly) | ecosystem: Environmental > Aquatic > Marine > Intertidal...
ACCACCCATTTGATTTTCTGTTTCTTCGAAATATTGTACAGTTACGATCTTACCGAGTAGTTCGTTTGGATTTGCATAATAGTATTCACGTTCCTCTTTCGAGAATCCGGATCCTACCGCCACATCGCAACCTTTATGTTCGATAATGATATTTCGAAGTACATCCTTAACGATTTCTTGGCCATTTTCTACGAAACGCATATCGCCAAGATCGACTCGCTTAACGGTATATTCTGCATCATGGAATTTCTTAACTTTAAGGAGGTTTTTGGATCGTTTACCGTCGTATGGTGTATTGTTACGAACCATAATACCTTCATAACCTTGTTTTTCTGCATCACTCACCATTTCGGCGAATTGATCTTCGGATGTGATATGAGTTTGTGGAAGTACTCGCATCGTTTTAGGATAGTTATTAGTAATAGATTCGATAGCACAACGTTGAAGGCGATCGGTAAGATTGGTATTGCCAGTACGTGATTCGAATTCATCGATAGTAAGGCAATCGAAAACTAGGAATTTCGGATTTTCGATGGTATGGTTTTTGCGACGAATTTGTTTGATAATACCTTGGAAATCATCGCTACCGTTTGAATCGAGTAGGCACATTTCGCCATCTAATACAAAATCTTCGTCACAATCGAGAGCGAGAATTTCTTGTTTTACTCGATCAAGTGTAAGAAACTCTTTACCGCTTCGTGATACGAATTTAACATCACCATCTTGTTTGATCGCTAAGCATCGAACACCATCGAGTTTTCGTGAACCAAACCATTGTTGAGATTCGTTTTCAAAATCCACCATACCGGGAGCATAGGTTGCGGCCAATGCAACGGAGAATGTAGGAATACAATTTTTGAATACTTTATTAATAGATGCGGTACTCGCTCGCATTTGTAGATCTCGATCTAGAATAAGATAGACGATATCGGTTAAAGGTTGAGGTAACTCGTTGGTAAATGCGTTTACTGCTTGAATTGCAGAATTACCTGTAATTTCACGGTTAGCCAATGCATTGAGTAATTGAAACAAATCGGTGTATTCGTTTTGTTCTGCAACTAGATCAGATTTTTTCTTGATGTTGCGAGAATGAACATTGTATTTTTTGAATGGATTATAGGTATAGTTAAATACCTTACGAAAGAAATCGTTTGTTTGATGGTTCTTGAGAATTTCTAACTTTTGATTGTTAGATGTTGTTGAACGAATTTCATCGAGAAACGATTGTAATTGTTCAAGGTTATGAAGTGTACTACGCATATGATATATGTTTAATTTGTTATTACTAATATAATACTTTTTTGTGGAAAAAAAAAATTTTTGGACAATTATTTTTCAAAAAGTTATTAACATTTTTTCTTTATTTCCATTAGCATAGACTTGAACTCCTCAAAAGCTTCTCGCCTTCCGAGATCGTATGCTCTTGACATATCCTTGTTATTACCAATAACTTCATTCAATTCTTTAAGGTCTTTGATATCGCTAGGAAGATCTTGCAAATAACCATCTAATTCATCAATTTCACCTTCGATTAGATGTTGATGATCTTTGATATTTTCTTTAATCATTCTTATGCGGTTAGATATGTTGAACATATTTGATTGATTATTTCTAAAATCATCTCTTGTGTTGCTTGTCCTTGTGCACCAGTTTTATCAAAATCTTTCATATATTCAATGTAAACTTTAGGACGTTTAACCTTAGCACCAACATAATCTAAGATATCTGTTAAATGACTAATCCCGATCATGTTACCACCAAGACCTCCGCTTGTACCAATCATCCAAACTTCCTTTCCTTTGAATTGTGATGGCCATCCTGAATTGTCGATCAAAGACTTTAGAGTATATGGAATTGATCGATTCCATTCCGGAACGATCATCAAAACCTTGTCGTACATTTCAATATCAACCTCGTCGTCAAAGTTAGATATGTCCGCATCTAATCCTGAAAAATGCTTGATAAGAGTTTTACAATCTTGAGCTAAAAGATAATTCTGGCCAGTATTACTGGACTGGGTTAAAATTAGGATCATTTTCTTGAATTTGTTCTAGGTCCCATATTTGGGTGTTTGTATTATGAATTTTATCAAATTTCTTTGTGGTAGCGATCATTTGCTTTGTTTGATATTCTACCGCTTCTTCTAAGGTATGGAAACGTTTTGTAGTATAGTTTACCATATGACGAGAAGTTGTTACTGAAAATCTATATGGAGAAATTTCTCGATTTCGGAATTCTACAATTCTTGTAATTATTCGATGTCCTTGTGGCCATTCGGTACCCCAGAAATCAATATGCGGTCCTTCATTCGGATGGAGTTTAGCCCACATAAAATATGAAGTTGATTGTGTTTTTGCGTCGGTTTCGACTTCGAGAGTTTCCCAATTTCCAGGAAGAGCCCATTTAGGAAGTACCAAATGAGTATACTCAGTTACTTCTGCTTTGCGTGATTTGTTGTAGTTCATATATTAAAAGTTTGAATTTTCGATTTTGATGTCGTAATCTGTAAAGTTTTTAAAGTCAATATCGTCGTTATACATTCGACGTTCAATTGAATCATTTTTATCTCCTCGCTGTAGAAGTCTAGCGGATCGAACAGTATCAGATACATCCAAGTAAATGATAGTACATTGTTTGCGTTCAACCGGATCGATATGTGCGATTCCTTTAGGTGTCATAATAAAAAGATTGCATTCTTCTAAGAATTGCTTATTCGAGGTGCCGTATTTCCAACCATTGAATTCTACCCATTCGTACCATTTACCTTTTTCGATTCCATCGTTAAATTCAGATTCCTCTAGAAAGTAATAATCCTCGCCGTCGATTTCATTCGGGCGAGGAGGTCGTGTAGTATAAGAGACACCATATTTGAATCCTCGGCCTTCGAGAATTCGCCGCATATGATCTTTCCCGGCAGCGGCTTTGCCGACTAAAATAACTTTATTCATCTTTGCACTTGCATTTACGTTTAACATTAATTGAAGGGATAAGACTTCCGACGGCGGTAATCAAAACGATCACACCGATGAAGTGCCAAAACGATTGAAATGTAAATTCTAAAAACTCCATCATAATTAAATTGTTTAGATATTATATGATGTAGATATAAAGTAGTTTCATAAAAAAACCGGCAGCCTAAGCTACCGGTTAATCGTTGTCTTCGTTAAAGTTAATTACTTGTTATTGTTCAAATCATTTTCAATTAGACGTTCGATTTGCTCTTTTGCCCAATCTCTAAATTCATACATGCTTCGATAACTATTATCAAAGCGTTTGTCCATGTCCTCATAGATTCTTGATATTTGCTGATGTATATGATCGAGACTATCAACCATTTTATGATCTAATTCTCGGGTCTCATCATCAATTCTATGATGTACATGTTCGTGTTCCGTTGTGATTCTATAATCAAAATCTCTGAAACGATCTTCATGTTCCTTTAACGTTTTCTGTGCCGAACGTAAGCTAACCGTAGTCCAAAGGAGTAGAACTACCGCTAACGTTGAAATTACACTCAACACAATCAAAGTTGTTTCCATATTTTATATTTCTATTTTTATGAAGACAACGATTTGTGGAGATGCTGGGATTCGAACCCAGGTCCAATAAGCTTCCATATCAAGTCTTTTACAGCGTATTCGATTATTTGATATCGACAAACTTTAGCCACCAAGTTTTTTTGAACTGAGGCAAGGTGACTATCCTCAGCGAACCTACCACTAGAGTCGATCTTAATGGGTATTGGATTTCTCCTCAAGGTTTCTCGTGGTTTCGATAGCGGTACTATAAACCTTTTTTCCCGCAATTGCTTCCTTTAACACCTTAGCAACTTACAAGCATACTCAGTTACATGGTGTGCATTGGTACCTAACCTTAGGCAGCCATTGCAAGTTCAGTGTTGCCACTTACTTGTTTGATGTTGGTCATCACCCATTACTGAACTTAATACTTCTAACATATTGTCAAAAGCCGAGACATCCCCATATTTTCAAAGAACTATTAGAGCTTCTGGTAGGAATTGAACCCACAACCCCTTGAGTACAAATCAAGTGCTCTAGCCAGATTGAGCTACAGAAGCAAAAAAGGAGGAGATTTGGTGTGTGGTACTCCTCCGTTGTAGGTATTCCCTTTTACTATCCTACACCCTCGTTCGCAGATCCTAGGCGCTCTCAACGAGACTCCGTGTTTCGGACAATGTTTGATGTCCATCGATTAAGGTCTATCTAACAGAGTGAATGTATATTACTTGAATAGTTTAGATACCCAAGCTTTAAAAATGTCCCAGTTACGTGTTGCAAAAACACCAAACGCAAAGCCTGCATAAATTTTATAGCCAAACGTCCAAAGCCATAAACCTGCAATTAAGCCGGCTACACCTTCAACACCGTTAGCAACGATCCAGTTCTTTACGATGGTGTAAATTGATTTAATAAAGTCTAATACTTTCTTCATGATAAGAATTTATTTTTTTTGTGTATAATTTATATGAGACCATCAAAAGAAAGTTTCAAGTAAAGAATACAAAAGACCGAAGTTTTGAGGCTTCGGTCTTTTTATTTATATGGATTATCTTGGATTTTTTAGTTTAAGTGATTAGTCGATTGTAATTTCGACTTTGCGAGGTTTGGATTCCTCTTTCTTAGGAATAGTTATTAGTAGCATTCCATTTTCAAATTTAGCACTAATTCCTTCAGAATCCAAGGTATCTCCTAAAGAGAAAGATCTACGGAAACTCGAGTTCTTTAATTCTCTTCGAATATACTTAGCATCTTCGGAAATTACGTGCTTTTTAGCACCACTGATTGTAAGAACTCCATCTTCAACTGAGATTGAAACGTCTTCCTTGGTTAAACCTGGAATTTCAGCATGAACTTCAATGACTTCGTCAATATCGACGATATTGCATTTAGGATAAGATCCTTTTGCAAAGTCAATGCCAGTTTGTTCGTAAAAGTTAGGGAATTGTGTGTTTAGCATTTGATCGAATACCAGATCAAATGGCTTTAAGAATTCATCACGCATTGCAATGAATGCCGTTGGGTTTGATTTTCTTCGTGTCATAATTTTCTACGTTTTTTTAATGATTAGATAATCCATTAATCAATCAAGCCCTCGTTTGAGCGACCTGATAGAGTATATATTCGTTATGCCAAAGGTTTTGGTTGTGGGTTATTTGGATGGCGTTGTTTGAATTCGTAAGTGGTTGAACGATTCTTAGAGAAGTCACCTATTAGAACTTCGACTTTAAGCCATTTATCATCATCTTGAATAATTCGAGAACCTACATATTCAACCTCACGATATTTGAGATAATCATCGATGATGTTAATTACGTTTGAAGTATCTTTACCGACATATTCTTCGAGAATATTTCGAACGATACCGCGATCTCTTAAAGTTAATTGTTTTAGTGGTTGTGAACACTCCAAATCTTGGAGGTTAATCATTCTTAATGTTGCCATGTTATTTTGTTTTTGTTGTTTCTTGATTAAATAATTCTAAGGCTTTAAGGCCTTTTACTAAGTATGCACATTTTTCGTATTCTTCCAATTCCTGAAAGTATAGAATCATTGTGTCTAAAATGTTTTTCTTTCTTTTGTTCTTCAGGTACATATCTCTACGAACCCAAAATAGAATACCGACCTCTTCGATAAAACCATAAGCTTCACGCATTGCATTATCTCTAAGCTTTGCTTGAAATGATTCTATTTTTTCTCTCAATCCATTATCCGGATCTCTGTCGCCATAACCATCGTCATGACCACCGAAAAAATCATCAAAGTTAAAGTCGTCTTCCATAATTTATTTATCTTTGCTTGTCATAAAGTGATAAGGCATAGGTCGGTTTTCATCTCGATAAACGATCCTATACTGATCTCCACCTCCTTCGTGTATAGCCTTTGCTTTAAAATATTTTTCCTGTTCTTCGATTGAAAGTAATTCAGGATTGTCGATGTAAAAGAACTCGCCTTTACGCTTTGCATCGCGAATTTCACGCTTCCTTTGACGATCGTATTCTCTTGCAATTTTTGAGAACATTCCTACGATCATGTTTTCTTTGTCTGGTCTACCGCCTTTTGCCATATTTGTAATTTTGTGATTTAATAGTTATTATATGACGAAAAGAATAGGTAGTTTCACTTACAAAATTCTTCTAATTCGGTTTGATTAGGATATCTAACCGAAGCATTACAATCTGTACATATCATCATGATTTTTCGATTGCCACCATTTTCGTCTTGAACGAAATTTGCTTTAAGCTCTTTGTGCTTGCAGCTCTTTTGAATATCGTCGATTTGATCTTGGATTTCTTTCTTCTGAGCTTCTAGGTTTCGGATTTCATCAGAGTTTTCCATAGCCTTAAGTATTTTAAGAATTTTATTTATTCGAAAAACAGTTCGCAAATATATACTTAAACTAACAAGACTTATACAAATGGCTTTACATGAATCATTCGAAAAGTTCAAGCTTGAAGAGCTTGCTCACCCTAGTCACATTAAATTGCACCATCCTGGTGAAAGGAAATTAGAGTACATTAACACAATGTATGCAAACTATCAGGAATTGATTAAGCATTTAAAAGATGTAGGAGCACCACAAGATCAAATAGATCAAGCTGAACAAAAAGCCAAAGACTTGTTCTCTCATCTTCATAATTTGAAGTAAGTGGAAAAAGTCACCACAAGCGTTTGTGGCTGGTGACCTAACTAACATCCACTAATATTAATTCACACTAAAAATTTACACATTTTCACCGTATGCCAAGAAGTAATACAGATAAGACTCCACCGAAAGGCAACATTCGCTTTTCGCTATCATTGTCCGATGAGCAAAAGAAAGCAAAAGCGTTAATGCTCGAAAGACCATTCAATTTTATATTAGGTAAGGCTGGTTCAGGTAAAACTTTATTAGCAGTGCAAGTAGCACTCGACCTATATTTCAAACGTAATGTTAATCAGATTATCATAACAAGACCTACGGTATCTACTGAAGATATTGGATTTCTTCCAGGAAGTGAAGAAGCTAAGATGGAACCTTGGATGGTACCTATTAAGTCAAATATGCGTAAGGTCTACAATAAACCAGAAGTATTAGAAAAAATGCATGAATCCGATGCAGTTGAATTAGTTTCTCTTGCACACTTTCGAGGAAGAACCTTCGACAATGCAGCAGTTATCGTAGACGAATTTCAAAACCTTACCAAGCAACAATTTGCTATGGTTCTGGGTAGATTAGGAAAGAACAGCATCATGATGTTTTGTGGTGATCGTCATCAAATTGATTTAAAGTTTGCAAACGATAGTGCAATTCATGAAGTTCCAAAAATCAAAGGATCTAAATTTGTTAATGAAATAATCCTTAAGGATAATCATAGACATGAGGCTCTTGACGAAATATTTGAATTATTACGTGATTATCATTAAATATATAAACTATGGAACTATTATCTTTTGAACAATATATAACTGAATCTGTAATCAATGAAGCTAGTGCGGTCGAGAATCGCATTAAAGAATTAGCAGATGATCCTAAGATACAATCTAAAATGGGAGCAGATGCAGCAAAGTTAAAACATGCATTTATGGTATTGTTCAAGCGAGGGTATGGTGCTGCAAAAACCAATTGGGGTGCTGTTCATCCAACCATCAAGAAGCTCGGTAAAGGTGATGCTGCTTACAATGCATGGGGTCATGCTAGATTGAATGCATTCATCGATAAACGTGAAGCATACAAGACTTCAGATTCAGATGTTGCTAAGTGGTTAAAGGGTGAAGGTCCTAAACCACAACCAAATTAATATGAAATTCAAAAACTTTACAGAATTCGTTAACGAAGCCAAGAAACCAGTCGTTGGACATACTCGAAAGAGACGTCATTACAAGGATGATCCGCCTGATATTGGTCTATATTCTAAAGGAGGTAAGGATGCTATCAAAGGCACTGGTTACTCTGATAAAGAAAAGGCTGAATTCACAATCAAAGAATTAGATAAGCTGATGAAGCAAGGCGAACGAGTTTGGGCTATGTCGATTGCCACTACAATGGAGAGTAGAGCTAAGAAACATAAACATCAGACTCAAGGAATGAGAGATGCTATGAAAATCTTTCGTGAATGGATAGATAAAAACAAAAAGTCATAATGGCACGAGTTAGCACTCTATCAAACAAACTTGAAAGACCCAAGATTAAAAGACCTGGGGTTCATGCTAAAACTAAGCATTCTAATTCTAAGCGATCTAAGAATTATCAAAAGAAATATAGAGGACAAGGAAAATGAAGAACTTAGAAACATTCGATCAATTCGTAAACGAATCAAGAGAATCAAATAAACTAGCTAAGGAATTAGAAAAGTCTATTATGAAAATCGACGATAGTATGCATTATCGTGATTTCGCACAAGCAGTTGGTGAAGTATTAAGAGATCAGTATGGTACTCATAATTACTTGCCATTCATTGAAGAATTGAAGAAAGAATTATCAATATGAAAACTGTACAATCATTCAACGAATTTGTATTAGAAAGCGAGCTATTCAGTGATGGCGATAAGGATGCAGTTAAAGGAACTGGATACGGTTCAAAGGAAAAGGCATTGGCCACAATCAAAATCATAGACAAGCTTAAAAAGAAAGATCATCGCCATGCAATGGCAATCGCTACAACCATGATGAATCGTGCAAAGCATTCTGCAAATCAAACCGATGGAATGAAACAAGCAGTACCTATCTTTAAGAAGTGGATCGAGGATAATCGTAAGACTTAAATATATAAACTATGAAACTATTAACGAGAGACGAATACAATCAGGTAAGTGAAAACTTACGATACCATATCGACAATAAACTCACGATCACTGAGTCTATTTTCCGATTAGGTTCTGATGCATATCTTGATTTGGTTAATGAAGTTAGATCTTTGCATAGTGAAGGTAAAATTAACTTAACTGAAGATGATGCTTATATCGTTGAAAGATTACAGACTGGTAAAAAAGGAACTTATCTAGATAGAAAATCTGGTAAGAAAACAACAGTCACTCTTGATGATCCGCATCTAAGAAAACCTTCTGAACCAACTGAAAATCTTTTCATAGTATACAGACCTAATGAAAAGGGAGAAAAAGATCCTGATACAGGTTTAGTTAAAGCTGTTGCATTAGGATTTGGAGAAAAACCTGCAGCCGGTAAACCTGATGTAAGAGAAAAGCATCAGGATGAAGGACGTAGAAAATCATTTTTAGCACGACATAATTGTTCACAACAAAAGGATCAAAACACTGCAAGATGGTGGTCGTGTAACATTCACTTATTTGCTAAACAACTCGGATTGAAAACAAACGATCCTTGGTAAACTACTAATCAATGGCTAAATGCGAATCTTGCGAAGAACGGCAAAGACAGATGCAAAAACTAATCACTGAATTTGTATCATCCGAAGCAAACAACGACAAACCGTTCGAAGACTTTATAGTTAATCCTCAATTTAGAATACGTAAATTTTCCAAAGACTTAGATCCGATGGAATTGAAATGGCATATCGACGAAGAAAACCGAATCATATCTGCAATCAATGAAAATGATTGGAAATTTCAGTTTGACAATGAATTGCCAATACCTCTCAACGTTAACAGTCCTATCAGAATTACAAAAGGAATTTGGCATCGTACAATAAAAGGCAGTACAGACCTTATTATCAGTATTCGGTTAAATTAAATAAGATCCAAACGATATTGGCAGTGGATCATAGAGATGTGGCTAGAATCACATTTGCTAGTTTCTATAATAATACTTATATCAATATTGCACTTCCCGTATAATCACGAAAAGGCCTCCCGAAGGAGGCCTTAATCGCTTAACAAATTAAAATATTAGAAGGGTTGCGTTACAAGCAAGTTTTGAGTATCATATTGCTTGGTGAGCAAACCTCCAGCTTCCACCATCATTTGATTTCGAGTGTTTTCCGGATCTTTGATTTCGAATCCATAATCATGTGAAGCGAAATCAGTGATACCGTTAACGATATCCCATACAGATTCGTTAGTTCGAGCGTTTTTCTTTTGTCCATGAGTAAGTTCTCCAGGTTGAATACCCATTTTCTTGAACGCATTGTAAGTTTCGCCATAGTTTACGAAAGGAAGCATTTGTGTATCTTCAACGTTTGAATTACGCTTGATGATGTTAATTGCTCGTTCCATTTCGGCGATAGATGCAGGAGTGTTCGCTGCAATTTTTACTTTATCGACAAAACCTTGAGGAACGAAGTTGTTATGCTCGATTCGTTCGAGGTTTTTGTGGAATTGCTCCCACGATTGAGGAGTAATGTTAGTCATTCGAATGCTCTCCTCAAATTCCTTAGTCACCATGCCGTTAGTACACCATAGACGGTACATATATGGATCGACTTCCAAACCGTTGTAAGTTCGTTGGAAGTTAAGACCTCCTTGAAAAACCTCTTGTTTTGAATCTAATCCTTTTCCGACGATATCGAATTCTGAATTCGGATTAGTAGTTTTGACGATGATGTTACCGTTATTATCGTTTTCTACGTTATTAACAATAAGACCGTGCTTATCGATTGTACGCTCAACGATATCGAAGAAATTATCGGTAGACACCCAAGAACTACCGGATTTGTGGATTCGTTGAATAACTCGATCGGGTGAAACGAGAAGAGTAACGGAAAGTCCTTTGCGAGTTGAGATAGCGTCCTTCATAGTATTAAGAAGAGTATTGGTGAATTGTTCGCCGAATACCGAGTTTAGCTTACCTCCAAATGTTTGCGCTAGACCAAGAATAGACATAATATCTTTAACCGCTCGTTTGCTCATCACTAAACGAAGACCGCAATAATCAACGGTATCGAGTGTTAGAAACTTGAGATCGGAAAGGTTGATTTCCTTACGCATCGGTTGTTTAGTCGATGTCGCATTCTTGAAAGAATTCCAGTGCTCTTGTGAGATTTGTTTTGAAAGATTCATGATGGTAAATATTTGTTTGTTTAATTATATGTACTAATATAATAAAAGTTTCGTGAATAGAAAAATTTTCGGACGGAAAATTTACAAAAACTTTTATTGGTTATCTGCATTTTGATTATCTTCGTTAATTTGCTCTTTAGCCGAGAACATCATATTGAATAGTTCCTCTTCCTTAAGCATATTTTCTTTTTCTTTTGCGATTCGACGCTTAATCTCCTCGTCTCGTTCCAATCGTTTGATATCGTAGTTAACGGAACCGGTTGATTCGAGATTGAAGTAGATTTTTTCGTATTTGTAACCTCGACGATTTTTGGTGAATTTGATATATCTATCTCCAGCAAACTCGTTAGAATAGCGAAGTTCGCACATTCCGGTTGTGTTGTGCTTGAGTTTATTGGAACCTACGAAATTACCTCCTTTGGTTACTTGTTGAATTGCAAGGAAGGATGTATAGTGTTTGCCTCGGTTATGACCTTTATTGTGAGTAATCATAAGGTCGATAAACCATTTTTCAGCGTGAGTCCTTGGCATTCGATTTGAAGATTGAACGGCTTCTTGAACTTCGATAAATGAATCGATAAGGATAATATCCCAACCTAATTTGAAAGTTCTCTCGATCACATCCTTAGGGTCGGAATCAAGGTAATCGCAAAGGAAGAGTGTATCGATATTTTTGAATTTTGGGTAACGTTGAACATAACCATACATATCGATTTGATTCATTTCGCCAGAGATGAAGAGTACCTTTTTGGTAGGATCGTTGGCTTGAATTTCGGCAAGAATATCGAGGCCGAATGTAGATTTTCCGATTCCGGGATCGCCAATTAGCATGTAGTTAGTAGCAGGGAAAAACCCACCATCCGTAGAAAACATGTAATCGACGGGAGTGTTAGTAAGCATCGGTTGGAAGATTTTTGGATCGAATTTTACATCGCTCATCTTCGTGAGTTTAACTCGTGCTTTTTTGATTTTTTGATTTGCCATAATGTGGTATTTGATATATTTTTAATTTGTTATTACTAATATAATAAATCCGGGTGGAAAAAAAAAATTTTTGGTCAATTATTTTTCAAAAACTTATTAACATCAAAATGTTAATAAGCTAGTAGATCCATTACTCGGTTTTTATTAAGCAGCATTACTCGACCATATTGCAAATTCATTGAAGAACATGATTGAGTGTAATTAGTAGGACATTGTCCATCGTTTAGTAGTAAGTCAAATGTAAGAATAATCCAGTTTAATGCATCAATACCTGTTGGTGCATTGTAAAACATCCATCCTGCAAAATACATTCTCGCACGATTAGGCATTACGCCTTTATTAAATGATTCGCGTAAGATTTGATTAATATCAGAATCCATTGTATTTGCATTACGAATTTGATCGAATGTAAGAGTTGAATCTGGATTAACTTGATCGATGAGGTTGTTGTATGATTTTTCGGTAATGAATTTAGCAGCCCATGTACTAGGATCCATTTCCATGGTTAATCCACGTTGACGTGTTTGAATGATTGTAATTTCGCGGAAACCGAATTGACGAAGCATTGCTGCATGTTCGTGATCGTTAACCGTGAAGTCAGCGCCATCTCGTTCGAATTGCTTTGCAATTGCGAAGAAAGTATTGTGTGGATCGATTACACCATTTTGAAACCATGTTGAAAGTTCGGTTTGACCGTTGTGCTTGTCTCGAGTATGCTTATACGTTTTTGCAATTTTGAGTGCACGATTAATGATTGCATCTGTATCGATTCGAGGAGCTTTTGGATAAGGCTTTGAAGTTTCGTTAATAGAATAAGATTCAATATCGCTCGAAAACTCGTATGGATCTTGTAATTGTTTGGTATGTGTCATCCACCGACTTTTGGCAGTCATTTTTAATACAGTATCATCGACTAGATCCGAATCGATTTGTTGATGAGGTACCTTTAAGTTTTCGAGTTTGATTGTTTGCCACATTGCAAAAAGCGGCTGATCGATAATGATTTGATCGAATCCGTATGTATCGCACAGATAATTAATATGCGATACAGGATCCGATTTTTTGAAAACATAGAATGGGTGACCTTTAGAGTTGAGATCCTCAGTAAATTGAGTAATAGATGAATGAAATAGCTCGATGTTTTTTGCCGAGCAATTAGAAAGAATTTGCTTTTCTCGTTCACCTGCAAAATAGTAAGGTGAATAGTAAACAAAGGTACATTGACCTTTGATATTATGCATTAGACGAGAATCTAAGCGAAATGAATGTGTTACCCAAACTAGTGTTTTCATGTATTGTGTTTTAGTTCTGGCCAAGCGTTGATAATAGATTGGCAATGTTCGTATTGTTCTTCCTCTACGAAAAAGTGAAGTATTGCTTCGACGGTTGGTAGCGCTTTTTCTTCGGTCCAACCTTTAGGTAGAATTCGAGAATCGAGAATTCGCATTAGATTGAATTGATCGGTTATCTCGTTTACCGGTTCTTCGATTAAGTACAGGTTTTGAATGAATTCCTGATACTTTTGTTCGCTTATGTATTTGAATTCGCTCATAAGTATTATATGATTACTTGTTGAGTTTGTTTCCATAAACGAAGTTGTAAGCATGTTTAGGAGAGAATCGAATTTCCTCTTTCTTAGGTTGATTAGCTTCCTTAGCTTTACGTTGTTGAGCTTCAAGAATTAGTTTTTCTGAAACGCTAAGGTTTTGTTTACCGTGTTTCTCCTCCCAACGAGCTTGGCGGTTGATTCGCTCGAATTGATCCATGATAGATTGTTGTTTTTCGTAAACTGTTTTTCCGCCTCTAGATGATTTTGCCATAATGAATGATTTAATTTGTTATTGTTTTAATTTGTTATTACTAATATAATACTTTTTCTTGGAATAAAAAAATTTTTTGACAATTATTTTTCAAAAAGTTATTAACATCCCAATGTTAACAATCTAATGTTATCTGAATGTTAACAACATATTATGTAGCAGCCATTAACGGAACACGGTAATGTGACCAGCTTTTTGTAAGACATATACAGAATCAAATCTTTTAGCGGTAATCACATATGCGTAGACTCCATCTGATACATAGTAGTTACCGCCATTCACACTACCATCCCAGTAAGGATATGAATCAAACGATGCATTCGTTGCATGATATATTTCAACACCCCACCTATTATAGATCCTGAATTCAACGTCTTCCCAGCAATTCAAATCATACATAATTTTCCATACTTCATTTAGTCCATCTCCATTAGGTGTAAAAGTATTTGGTACATGTAATGTTGTCCATTCAGGACAACCATCAATGCCAGGATTATCTTCACACGGCAATCCAGTCTCACAATCAATATATTCAGTATGAACAATGTACTCGGTAACCGTATCCGTAATGTATATGTAGTTATCAATGATTACATCTACGAAAGTCGTGTCATATTCCGTGATGTATAATGTGTCCGTGATGTATATTTCATCAGTAATGTATATAGTGTCTATATCCATAATATAGATGGTGTCTGTTACATACTCTGTAATGTATTCAATAATATACTCATACACAGTATCACATGGTTCCGGTTCTACAACTTCGCAATCCAATCCTTCAGGCATTTGAAACACGAAGTTATTGTTTCCTGTAATAATTTCACCAGGTACGCTCTCAATTGACATAAAGTTACTTTGACCATCTATCCACCCACCATTAACTTGGAGAGCTCCACCAACAGTAACCGTATCACCTGGCTCAACATACACACTTGAATTTGCTAATCCATTATAGCATTGGTATGATGTGGTACTTAAAAAGTCATCCAAACAAAAGTATGTAACTGGTTCTGTACCTATGTTTGTCACAGTTGCTTGATATTGATATACTGGTATATTAAGACTATTACAATACCAGTTTATTATGTTCATATCAATTTGGATAAGATCAGGTCCAACCGAATAAACACAAGTTCCGTTGTCTTCAGTTGCTTCAGGGTCGTAGTTTAATGCAACCGGATCTGTACATCCAGGATATGAATATGCAGACACAGCAAACAGCAGACCCAACAAGGTCATCATAGAAAATTTCATTTGAAAGTAAAGTAATTTTGAATTGTGTCCCGCGTTCAGGACGAAGAAAGGTTCTAGTTATATATTAGGTTGAACCGAAAAATTTGTTGGGCCTATAGGGGTCGAACCTATACTCTTCTGGACCAAAACCAGACGTGTTGCCAATTACACCAAAGCCCAATTCACTAAGTCTTAGCTATTGATCTGAACGTTGTCACCGCTCAATTTGTCGAGCATTTCGAGTTTGTCCTCTGCATCGACTAACATAACAAGAGCCTCTTCAGCATTCTCATAAAAGTCTTTAGTTGAATGGTCACCAATTCCGGCTGGATGATTCCCAAGCAAATCAAGAGTTAATAGTGCTTTTGCTTTCTCTGCTTCTGCTTGTGTACGAAGCATGTTCATTAAATTCTGATTCATGTCTAAGTTTTTATTAATTATATGAACATCCGTCGGTAATGTTTCAAGCCTTATCAGGTCGTTGCAGCGCTGGGGAGCACTTCTGGGACTCTTTGGCTCGGAACCGCTCTCGCAGGCACCGGACGCATCTCATTTATTACCGCGATACGCTCACGGAGGATACGATACTGTGTTATGGATCACGCATTACAGTGTTATGGTTCACATTGTCCGTTTAATGATCCTTATCTGTTTATCCAATGATCTCTATTACTGAGAGGTGACTAGAGCCCGGCCCTGCCCTCGGCCGGGGTTACAATGGGGTGGGCCAATTGGGCTTAGAATCGCTTTCTGAGGCTTAGTTGTACTAGTTGAGATGATGAGGTTGATAGGCTTGTTTCCAGACTAATGGTCTTTGGTTCATCCAGATCAAAGTGAGCATAGACGGAAGCGGGTGTCTGATACCAGCCACGACGAGGAAGTGGGCCCAGCATCCAAAAAGGTACACATCCTAATCGGATACGATCTGTTAGCTGATATTCTATTTGTGCTAGTCTTATTCGTATCTGTGCCTGTTGTTGTAATACTGTATCTTGACTGCCGGCAAAACTGTCTACTCTATAACTGATCGGCTGAAAAAGGTTTACTAGCTCTACTCGAGGCCCGAACTTCCAACGATTGTATTGAAATTCCTTTTCTATGCTAATGGATAGTGAGTTTTGTGATGATATGTTGATTCCTGCTTCAACGCTCCATCTTTCTGTTGTATCTTGTCCAAAGGATAAGACTGATAATAAACAAAGTAAGCATGTAAATAGTCCTTTCATGGCAGTTATTTTATTTTATGTATCGGAAAATGTGTCTAGGTGAGGTCTCATAGGAGTAATATTAGTGTAAAAGTAAATTGTTAATAACTTTTTGAAAAATAATTGTCCAAAAATTTTTTTTTTCCACAAAAAAGTATTATATTAGTAATAACAAATTAAAACAATACAAATATGCAAAACATCGTTCCAACCTACTATCAAAAAGACATTCGTTCGTTCGAAAGAGCATACGTTCGCAAACAACGAGCTCTCGAATCTCACAATTCTTACGAAAATCAAATCGCCAAGCATCTTGGTTATTCTGATCGTAACGAAATGAATCGCGAAGTATGGTCTTCAAAAGATATGGATTCTCATCGTGAAAAATATCAACATGCTTCATTCATTCTCGGAATTTCAGATAAACTTCGTAACTGCATGAGAGAAGTTCAACTTTCTAATCGTATCCTAGATCGTACAAAATATACCTTTTGGCACTACTTCCCGAAAGGAACTCCAACCGTTAATCAATATGGAAAATTTACTTACAATGACTAATCCAACTACATACGCTTATCTTGATCGCATGGGACGTACACGTTACTTTGATACTCAAAATGCTGCACTCGAAACCGTTTACGAGGACATTTTGAATACACCTCAAGGTTATCGCCTTCAAGATCCGGAAGCTTTTTGGCCAGAGCACGTCTCTTATGGTACAACAACCAAATATTCGCTTCCTTTAGTCAATCGAAATGGAAATCGCTGCCGTAAATGGTTGCACATTCAATTATATCGTACCGATGCTGGTCGTTACGAACTTAACTGGTACTTAAACTAATCAATATGAGATACACTGTAAAACTACACATTGGCTCTGGTAATATCGAAGACGTAATCTCGACCGATTGCCTGGCCGAAGCAATGAAAATGGAACACGATATGCGTAAAATATGGGGTCAAGATAACGTCTGGATCGCCGATTCACTCATGGAGCTGCTCGTAGGTTAAACTAAATCAAACTTTTATCATATAATACTTAAATACATTCCGTATGCAACCAAAAAATGAATTAAACCAGGAATTACTTTCACTCGAATACCTAAATTGGGTTATCGAAAATGGAAATGGCCGCAATAGCGATGATTTACGCTTTGGGCAATTCATCTATAACAAATACGATGCACAAACCGATACATCTTACAATACAGAATCAGCCGATAAGGTGTACGAAGATCTACGAAATCAAATAGGAATGCCCAGTGAAGTGTAAATGTGGACAACATATACCCTCTAAGCGACTAGAAATGGGTTACTCTGTTTGTGTGGAGTGCTCAAGCGAACCAGCTTGGTCCTGTTCGGCACTAACCTATCACAAAACAGGCAATACGATCGAAATTATCAAAGATCCGGAAGTAGCTTACAATATTAATCAAATGGCTAGCCGAAAATCGTTCGGTGTGATGAAAGGAATCACTGGTTCTTGGTCTCGTTACCGTAAACCGGTCGAAGGGCACAAGCCACCACCAAAAATAGACCGGACTGGCGAAATAGTTGGCGAAAAGAAGATCGCTTCGTATATACCTGAACTAAAGGAAGATCGTTTTGATGAAATTGGTCAGCGAGCAATGAACATGGACCTCAACGAGGCACTCGAATATGTCCGAGATCAATACAAGCTGGGCTGGTTATCACCCGGTAGTCTAAAAAAGCTATCCGGGATCTTAAAATATACCTTACAGTAACCCGTGCTCTTCCAACCAGGTCCAATTTGCTTCGTGTAAGGCCCGTACCTCATCCTTAGATTGGCCTAGATACTCTACTGCGTATCGATGCTGTATTAGATAATCATTTACGTGAATTCCTTCGTCGCTAATGATGTCTCCTAGAAGGCGACCGAACTTACCACGACTATCTAGATAGGTTTCTACTATACACGAGGATCCTACCGGAAGAAGACCTTCAACAATTTCGCTTGCTAGTATTCCGGCCTTCTTTTCTCGAAGGTCTCGAGTACGTTTTTCGGGAGTATCGACTCGATA